>ERZ506228.81-NODE-81-length-20916-cov-5.47524_pt1 | contig 20916 bp, 19 predicted proteins | sample MGYA00512366_ERZ506228 | MGnify/ENA metagenome assembly ERZ506228
AAACGAATTCCCTTTTTCATTTGTCAGTATGTCATGGAGTTAATATGTCACTCAGTCGGCGTCAGTTTATTAAGGCTTCCGGCGTAGCGCTGTGCGCTGGCGCCGCGCCGCTGAAGGCCCATGCCGCCGGCCAGCAGCCTGCGCTGCCGGTTCCGCCACTGCTGGAATCCCGTCGCGGCCAGCCGCTATTCCTGACGCTGCAGCGTTCGCACTGGTCATTTACCCCTGGCACCCGCGCCCCTGTCTGGGGGATCAATGGCCGCTATATGGGGCCAACGATCCGCGTCTGGAACGGGGACGACGTCAAGCTTATCTACAGCAACCGGCTGACGGAGAACGTAGCGATGACCATCCGCGGTCTGCAGGTGCCTGGCCCGCTGATTGGCGGCGCGGCGCGCATGATGTCGCCGAACGCCGACTGGGCGCCAGTGCTGCCTATCCGCCAGAGCGCGGCGACGCTGTGGTATCAGGCCAACACGCCGAACCGAATGGCGAAACAGGTTTACAACGGTCTGGCGGGCATGTGGCTGGTGGAAGACGAGGTCAGCAAGAATCTACCGATCCCCAATCATTACGGCGTTGATGACTTTCCGGTGATTATTCAGGACAAACGCCTGGATAACTTCGGCACGCCGGAGTATAGCGAACCTGGAAGTGGCGGCTTTGTTGGCGACACACTGCTGGTTAACGGTGTGCAGAGCCCGTATGTCGAAGTGTCGCGCGGCTGGGTGCGTCTGCGACTGCTGAACGCCTCCAATTCCCGGCGCTATCAGCTGCAGATGAGTGATGGCCGGCTGCTGCATGTCATTTCCGGCGACCAGGGGTTCCTGCCGGCGCCGGTTTCGCTCAAGCAGCTGTCGCTGGCCCCAGGGGAACGGCGTGAAATTCTGGTCGATATGACCAACGGTGATGAAGTGTCCATTACCTGTGGCGAAGCGGCGAGCATTGTCGACCGTATCCGCGGCTTTTTTGAACCGTCCAGCATTCTGGTTTCCACGCTGGTGCTGACGCTACGTCCGACCGGGCTGCTGCCGCTGGTGACCGACAGTCTGCCGGTGCGTCTGCTACCGACCGAGTTGCTCTCCGGCACGCCAATCCGCAGCCGGGATATCACTCTCGGTGACGATCCGGGCATCAACGGCCAGCTATGGGATCCGCAGCGTATCGATATCACGGCGCAGCAGGGGACCTGGGAGCGCTGGACGGTGCGTGCCGACCGCCCGCAGTCGTTCCATATTGAAGGGGTGATGTTCCAGATCCGAAACGTCAACGGCTCGTCTCCTTTCCCGGAAGATCGCGGCTGGAAGGACACCGTGTGGGTCGATGGGCAGGTTGAGCTGCTGGTCTACTACGCCCAACCGTCGTGGCCGCACTTCCCGTTCCAGTATCTGAGCCAGACGCTGGAGCTTGCCGATCGCGGTTCGATTGGCCAGATGCTGGTGAATCCCGCGCCGTAATCTCTTTGACCCTGGCCGGCGCACGGTCAGGGTTTGAGAAAATCCTCCTTCATTTCCACTATCATTCCGGCTTATAATCCACGCCCTTTTGGTTATTTTTTTATCATTTTCCCCGGAAGCAATATGAGCGCAATATCCCTGATCCAACCGGATCGTGACCTTTTTTCCTGGCCGCAATACTGGGCTGCCTGTTTTGGCCCTGCGCCCTTTTTACCGATGTCGCGTGAAGAGATGGATCAACTTGGCTGGGATAGCTGCGACATTATTCTGGTCACCGGCGACGCCTACGTCGACCACCCGAGCTTCGGGATGGCTATCTGCGGCCGCATGCTGGAAGCGCAGGGTTTCCGGGTAGGGATCATCTCCCAGCCGGACTGGAACAGCAAAGACGACTTTATGCGTCTGGGCAAACCGAACCTGTTCTTCGGCGTGACCGCCGGCAACATGGACTCCATGATCAACCGTTACACCGCCGACCGTAAGCTGCGTCATGACGATGCCTATACGGCGGGTAACGTGGCGGGCAAACGTCCGGACCGCGCCACCCTCGTCTACACCCAGCGCTGTAAAGAGGCGTGGAAAGATGTGCCGGTGATCCTCGGCGGCATCGAAGCCAGCCTGCGCCGTACCGCCCACTATGATTACTGGTCCGACACTGTGCGCCGCTCGGTGCTGGTGGACGCTAAAGCCGATATGCTGATGTTCGGCAACGGCGAGCGCCCGCTGGTGGAAGTGGCCCATCGCCTGGCGATGGGTGAAACCATCGATCAGATCCGCGATGTGCGCAATACCGCCATCATGGTAAAAGAGGCGCTACCGGGCTGGAGCGGCGTGGATTCCACCCGTCTGGATACGCCCGGTAAAATTGACCCCATCCCCCATCCGTATGGTGAGGATCTGCCGTGCGCCGATAACAAACCGGTCGCGCCGAAAAAACAGGAAGCGAAAAGCATTACCGTGCAGCCGCCGCGGCCCAAACCATGGGAAAAAACCTATGTGCTGCTGCCCTCCTTCGAGAAGGTGAAAGGCGATAAAGTCCTGTACGCTCACGCCTCGCGTATTTTGCACCACGAAACCAACCCTGGCTGCGCCCGGGCGCTGATGCAAAAGCATGGCGAGCGCTATATCTGGATCAACCCGCCGGCAATCCCGCTCTCCACCGAAGAGATGGACAGCGTCTTCGCGCTGCCATACAAGCGTGTGCCGCATCCTTCCTACGGCGATGCGCGTATCCCGGCGTATGAGATGATTCGCTTCTCAATCAATATTATGCGCGGCTGCTTCGGCGGCTGTTCGTTCTGCTCGATCACCGAGCACGAGGGACGCATTATCCAGAGCCGTTCTGAGGATTCGATCATTAATGAGATCGAGGCCATTCGCGACACCGTGCCCGGCTTTACCGGCGTGATCTCCGATCTCGGCGGGCCAACGGCCAACATGTATATGCTGCGCTGTAAATCGCCACGCGCTGAGCAGACCTGCCGCCGTCTCTCCTGCGTCTATCCGGATATTTGCCCGCACATGGATACCAACCATGAGCCGACGATCAATCTTTATCGCCGTGCCCGTGAGCTGAAGGGCATCAAGAAGATCCTCATTGCCTCCGGGGTACGCTATGACATCGCGGTCGAAGATCCGCGCTATATCAAAGAGCTGGCGACTCACCACGTCGGCGGCTATCTGAAGATCGCCCCGGAGCATACCGAAGAGGGGCCGCTGTCGAAGATGATGAAGCCGGGGATGGGCAGCTACGACCGCTTTAAAGAGCTGTTCGACACCTATTCAAAGCAGGCGGGTAAAGAGCAGTATCTGATCCCGTACTTTATCTCCGCCCACCCGGGGACCCGTGATGAAGATATGGTGAACCTGGCGCTGTGGCTGAAGAAGCACCGCTTCCGTCTCGATCAGGTGCAGAACTTCTATCCGTCGCCGCTGGCGAACTCGACCACCATGTATTACACCGGCAAGAACCCGCTGGGTAAAATTGGTTATAAGAGCGAAGAGGTGGTAGTGCCGAAGGGCGATAAACAGCGCCGTCTGCATAAAGCGCTGCTGCGCTACCACGATCCGGCAAACTGGCCGCTGATCCGTCAGGCGCTGGAGGCGATGGGCAAGAAGCACCTGATTGGCTCCCGTCGCGACTGCCTGGTGCCGGCGCCAACCCTGGACGAAATGCGCGAAGCACGTCGCCAGAACCGCCATACGCGTCCGGCGCTAACCAAGCACACACCGATTGTGCATCAGCGTTCTAACGGTGGAGCAACGGCGAAAAAGCCCGTCAAACGCGGTAAAGTCGCCGGGCGTTAAGCCTGACGTTGTGCCCGGTAGCGCTTCGCTGACCGGGCCAGTTGGAGAGCCGGACGCGCGTCAGCGCTGTCCGGTTTTTTTACGTATTAGCCGCCAAACTGATCCGGGTCAGGGCCGAGACGTTTACCCTGGTCCAGCTTCGCGATTGCTCCCAGCTCATCTTTGTCGAGACGGAAGTCCCAGACGTCAAAGTTTTCCGCGATACGCGACGGCGTCACGGATTTCGGGATCACCACCAGACCGCTATCAAGATGCCAGCGAATGACGATTTGCGCCGGCGTTTTGCCGTACTTATCGGCGAGCTGGTGGATGACTTTTTGATCGAAGACGCCTTCGCCGCCCTGGGCCAGCGGGCTCCAGGATTCGGTCTGGATCTTGTGGGTGGCGTTCCAGGCGTGTAGCTGACGCTGCTGCATAAGTGGATGGAGTTCTATCTGATTGATCACCGGGGCGACGCCGGTTTCATCAATCAGCTTCTGCAGATGCGGGACCTGGAAGTTGCACACGCCAATGCTTTTGGTCAGCCCCTGCTGCTGCAGCTCGATCAATGCCTGCCAGGCGTCGACGTAATGGCCGATCGCCGGCACCGGCCAGTGAATTAAATAGAGATCCACATAGTCCAGCTTCAGCTTGCTGAGGCTCTCTTTCAGCGCTTCGTGCGGCCGTTTTTGATCGTCGTTCCACAGCTTGGTGGTGATGAACAGCTCATCGCGATTAACGCCTGCGCTATGCAGCGCGTTGCCGACGCCGGTCTCATTTTGGTACGCGGCGGCGGTGTCAAAAGAGCGATAACCGACTTCCAGCGCCTTATGAATGGCGGAGACGACTTCCTCGTTGCCAGCTTTCCACACGCCGAGACCCAGCTGCGGCATCAGGTTGCCGTCGTGTAGTTTTATAACGGTTGGATGTGTCATGCCTTCCTCCTGTTAATGAACTCGGCGGGGTAGAATCCGCCGAGGGGTAGCATTAAGTCTGGACGAAATAGCTAAAAACGGTAGTAAAAACACCTCTCCCTGACGTTTGTTTAACGTAAGGAGAGGTGAATCTGGCGGGGATAACTTAGCGGGCTGCCTCGTAGATACGACGGCTGACGTCCAGCGTGATATCCTGATGTTCGCCCAGTTTGGTCATGCCGTGCTCTTCCAGTTTCGCCAGCAGCGCCGGGATAGAGCTGCCGTCGAGACCGTAATCGGAAAGACGGGTCGGCACGCCCATCTGCTCGAAGAACTGACGCGTTGCGGCGATGGCGGCATCGATACGTTGGTCGTCAGAGCCTTCGGTAATATTCCACACGCGCTCGGCATACTGCAGCAGTTTCTCGCGCTTGGCATCGCGTTTCTCATTCCACAGCGCCGGCAGTACGATAGCCAGCGTCTGGGCGTGATCCAGGCCGTGCATCGCCGTCAGCTCGTGGCCGAGCATATGCGTCGCCCAGTCCTGTGGCACGCCTGCGCCGATCAGGCCGTTCAGCGCCTGCGTCGCCGCCCACATAATGTTGGCGCGCACGTTATAGTTCTCCGGTTCCTGCAGGGCTTTCGGGCCATCCTCGATCAGGGTCAGGAGAATGCCTTCGGCGAAACGGTCCTGGATTTTGCCGTCCACCGGGTAGGTGACGTACTGCTCGACGGTATGGACGAAGGCGTCAACCACACCGTTCGCGACCTGGCGCGGCGGCAGGGTGTAGGTATAAACCGGATCGAGGATTGCGAACTGCGGCTGGACGTGCGAAGACATAAACGCGCGTTTGTCGCCGGTGGTTTTCCGCGAAATGACCGCGCCTTTGTTGGATTCAGAACCGGTCGCCGGCAGAGTCAGTACCGAGCCCATTGGAATGGCGCTGGCAATTTTGCTGCCATAGGTTTCCAGAATTTCCCACGGATCGATAGCGGCGTCGTAGTGGGCTGCCGCAGCGATAAACTTGGTGCCATCCAGCACCGAACCGCCACCGACCGCCAACAGAAAGGTGACCTTTTCGTCGCGGGCGAGTTTCACCGCATTCATCAGGGTTTCGTAAGACGGGTTCGGCTCGATACCGCCAAATTCAAGGACATCCAGACCATTCAGGGCGGTGAGGACCTGATCCAGGACGCCTGTTTTTTTCACGCTGCCGCCGCCGTAGGTCACCAGAACGCGGGCTTCTGCCGGGATCTGTTCACGCAGCTTTTCAATCGCGCCTTTGCCAAACAGAATGCGGGTTGGGGTATGCAGGTCGAAATTATTCATTGCTTGAGTCCTCCAAAGAGTAAAACCGCCGGCAGGGACGATACCGCTGCCAGATGACGTTTATTGTGGTCCTGGCGCCGTTGACCCTCAATGCACATTTCTGCCGATGTCTTGCCTATTTCTCCATATGGCTGGAGAATTTGCAGCGGCCTGCGCACAATGTACAGGTGAAGAAACATCGGGAGAGACGCTGGCAATGCAACACGCAGAGATATGTCGGACATTGACGGATAAAGTTAATCAATTGAAAGATAAGCACGAAAGGTTAAGTTCGCTGCTGCCTGACGTTCGCTTGCTGTATGGGACGCAGCCGGGAGCCCGGACGCCGGTGATGTATCAGCCGGGGATCGTTTTTCTCTTTTCCGGCCATAAAATTGGTTATATCAATGAACGAACTTTTCGCTACGATACAAATGAATATTTGCTGCTGACCGTACCGCTGCCCTTCGAGTGCGAAACCTTTGCCACCCCGGAGGTGCCCCTCGCCGGGATGCGCCTGAACGTTGATATCCTGCAGCTGCAAGAGCTGCTGATGGATATTGGTGAAGATCCGCTGTTTCAGCCCGCGGTCGCCTCCAGTGGGATAAACTCGGCGGTACTCTCGGAGGATATTCTGTGCGCTGCCGAACGGCTGCTCGATGTGATGGAGCGGCCGCTGGATGCCCGTATTCTTGGCAAGCAGATCATCCGCGAAATTCTCTATTATGTGCTGATGGGGCCCTGCGGTGGCGCGCTGCTGGCACTGGTCAGCCGGCAGACCCACTTCAGCCTGATAAGCCGCGTGCTCAAGCATATCGAAAGCCAGTACACCGAAAACCTCAGCGTCGATCGGCTGGCGGCGGAAGCGAATATGAGCGTGTCAGCGTTTCACCATAATTTTAAAGCGGTGACCAGCACTTCTCCTTTGCAGTATCTGAAAAACTACCGTTTGCACAAAGCGCGGATGCTGATGATCCATGACGGCATGAAGGCCAGCGCGGCGGCGATGCGGGTGGGATATGAAAGCCCTTCGCAGTTCAGCCGCGAGTTTAAGCGCTACTTCGGTTTGACGCCGGGAGAAGACGCCGCGCGTATTCGCACGATGCAGGGAATGTAATATCAGGAAGGGCAAGCCGGGCGGGCGCAGGCCCCCCGGCTGATAAGCGTCAGGCGCTGCAATATTTCTTTTTAATGACCACGAACAGCGTGCCGAGCAGGCCCGCCAGCAGCAGGACAATTGGCAGGATCATCAGGCAGGTCATCACCTGATCTTCATGGCGCTTCACAAAGGGGATCATGCTCAGCGCATAGCCAAGACCCGTCACCACACAGACCCACAGCAGGGCGCTCAGCCAGTTGAAGAACTGGAAGCGGCGGTTCGGCAGGCCAGAAATCCCGGCCATGGTTGGCAGCAGGGTGCGGACAAACGCCAGAAAACGGCCCGCGAGCAGTGCCAGCAGGCCGTGGCGGTCAAACATGCAGGTGGCGCGCTGATGGTATTTGTGCGGCAGATGCGCCAGCCAGCCTTTCACCGTTTGCGTATTGCCCAGCCAGCGCCCTTGCACATAGCTCAGCCAGCAGCCGAGGCTGGCGGCGGCAGTCAGAATGGCGATAGTGGGCACAAAGTCCATGACGCCTTTAGCAATCAGCGCGCCGGCGAGCAGCAGCAGGCTGTCTCCCGGTAAAAAGGAGGCGGGCAGCAGCCCGTTTTCCAGAAACAGGGTCGCGAACATAACCAGATATACAACGCCCACAACGTGAGGGTTCGCCAATGCGGCAAAATCATGTTGCCACAGCGCGGCGACAATCTCTTGAATGACAACCATGGACTTTCCTAAGTGGTACCGTATTGTTGACTAGTGTACTCCTGAAGAGGCCCGAGCACCTTGATCCCGGGCGCAACAAAAGCGGCCGCTTTGCTAAAAAGCGTCCGCTATTGTTGCCACTGACTGTCACTTTACACGATACGCGCGAAGCCTGCTGCTAAATCCGCCTGCAGATCGTCAACATTTTCGAGGCCAATGTGCAGGCGGATCAGCGTGCCGCTGAAGTCGACTTCAGCATCCGGTCGAATGTGGGCGATTTGCTCCGGCTGGTTGGCCAGAATCAGCGACTCAAAGCCACCCCACGAGTAGGCCATGCTGAACAGGCTGAAATTGTCGAGGTACTCCGCCAGTTCGGCATCATTGAGGCGCTTGTTGAGTACAAACGAGAACAGGCCGCTGCTGCCGGTGAAATCACGTTTCCAGAACTCATGACCTTTACTGCCGGGCAGGGCGGGGTGGTTTACCCGCGCCACCTGCGGGTGCTGCGCCAGCCACTCGGCGATGCGCAGGCTGCTTTCATGGTGCTGACGCAGGCGCACGCCCAAGGTGCGCAGGCCGCGGCTGGTCATATAGGCGGTATCGGCGTCCAGCATTTGCCCCATCAGGTAGGCATTCTCACGCAGCTGCGGCCAACAGCGCGCGTTCGCCACCGCGGTGCCGACCATGGCGTCGGAATGGCCGATCAGATATTTGGTGCCTGCCTGAATGGAAATATCGATGCCAAAATCCAGCGCTTTAAACAGGATCCCCGCCGCCCAGGTGTTATCGATCATGATAATCGCTTCCGGGGCGACCTCACGCACGGCGGCGACAATCGCCGGCACATCGTGCACTTCCATGGTGATCGAGCCGGGCGATTCAAGGAACACCACGCGGGTCTCAGGGCGAACCAGACGGGCAATATCGGCGCCGATTAAGGGATCGAACCAGCTGGTGGTGACGCCGAGTTTGGCGAGAATTTTGGTACAAAAGTCCTGGCTTGGCTCATAGGCGGTATTGGTCATCAGCACATGATCGCCTTGCTCGACAAACGCCAGAATGGTGTTGGCCACCGCCGCGGCGCCGCAGGGGAAGAGGGCGCAGCCGGCGCCACCTTCCAGCTCGCACATCGCTTCCTGCAGCGAGAAGTGGGTCAGGGTGCCGCGGCGCCCGTAAAACAGCTCGCCGTTAGCCCGGTTACGGGTGGCGTGTTTTTTGGCCTCGACGGTGTCGAAAACCAGCGATGACGCGCGCTGGATAACGCTGTTCACTGAGCCCTGGGTGTACTTTTTGCTCCGCCCGGCGTTGACCAGCGCGGTATCAAGATGTTTATCAGCCATGTTGATGAACCTGTTTTTATACGTCTGGACGTCTAAACTAACATGAATCTTCTTTTCTGTACCAGCGCACCGCCGATACAGGCGAAAATTTTACCAGGCCCGCGGTTAGCCGCTTTTTTACTGCGTAAGCGCAAGGAAAATAAACGTGATTTGCTGCACAGTGTAAATACTAATGAGAACCACTATCAATTCGATGCCGTTTTGATATTATTGTGGGCAGATTTTGTGATTATCGTCGTGGAGATAGAGCGTGGGTAATAATTTGATGCAGGCGGATCTCTCCGTTTGGGGTATGTATCATCATGCCGATATTGTCGTTAAGGTGGTGATGATTGGCCTGATTCTGGCGTCGGTCGTCACATGGGCCATCTTCTTCGGTAAAGGGGCGGAAATCCTCGCCAGCAAGCGTCGCCTCAAACGTGAACAGCAGCAGTTGGCGGAAGCCCGCTCTCTCGATCAGGCCAGCGATATTGCCAGCGCCTTTGAGGCGAAAAGCCTCACCACCCTGCTTATCAATGAAGCGCAGAACGAACTCGAACTCTCTGCCGGTGCCGAAGACAATGAAGGCATCAAGGAACGAACCGGTTTTCGCCTTGAGCGTCGCGTTGCGGCGGTCGGTCGCCATATGGGGCGCGGCAACGGCTATCTGGCGACCATCGGCGCCATTTCCCCGTTTGTGGGCCTGTTTGGGACCGTCTGGGGCATCATGAACAGTTTTATCGGTATCGCCCAGACCCAGACCACCAATCTTGCGGTAGTGGCCCCGGGCATCGCGGAAGCGCTGCTGGCGACGGCCATCGGCCTGTTCGCCGCTATCCCGGCGGTGGTCATCTATAACATTTTCGCCCGCATGATCGGCAGCTACAAGGCTTCGCTCGGCGACGTCGCCGCTCAGGTACTCCTGCTGCAAAGCCGTGACCTGGACCTCAGCGCCAGCGGCGTGAAGCCGGTGCGCAGCGCGCAGAAATTACGGGTAGGTTGATCGGCTATGGCGATGCGTCTTAATGAAAATCTGGACGATAACGGCGAAATGCATGAGATCAACGTGACGCCGTTTATCGATGTCATGCTGGTTCTGCTGATTATCTTCATGGTGGCCGCGCCGCTGGCGACGGTCGACGTGAAGGTCAATCTGCCGGCCTCCTCCAGCCAGCCGCAACCGCGACCGGAAAAACCCATCTACCTGTCGGTGAAGGCGGATAAGAGCATGTTCCTCGGCAACGACCCGGTTACCGAAGCGAATATGATTAACGCCCTGGATAGCCTGACCGCTGGCAAAAAAGATACCACCGTCTTCTTTCGCGCGGATAAAACCGTTGATTACGAGACGATGATGAAAGTGATGGATACCCTGCATCAGGCGGGTTATCTCAAGATCGGGCTGGTGGGCGAAGAGACCGTCAAAGCCAAATAATCCGATGACGCTTCTGAAAGGCTGGCCGCGCGCCGGCCTTTTTTATGGCCGTTTGCCCGCGAAGTGTTGGCCTGGCGTTGCCATCACGTTATCTGTCTGGGATATAATGTCGCTTCTTATTGTTAACTGACAGGATCTTATGGAACGCTTTCTGGAAAATGCTATGTACGCCTCGCGCTGGCTGCTGGCGCCGGTTTATTTTGGCCTCTCGCTCGGTCTGATTGCGCTGACCATCAAATTTTTTCAGGAGATCTTCCACATACTGCCGCATATTTTTAGCGTCAGTGAGTCGGATATGATTCTGACCCTGCTGTCGCTGGTGGATATGACCCTGGTGGGCGGTTTGCTGGTGATGGTGATGTTCTCTGGATATGAAAATTTTGTCTCGCAGCTGGATATTAATGAGGGTAAAGAAAAACTCAGCTGGCTGGGCAAAATGGACGCGACTTCGCTGAAAAATAAGGTTGCCGCCTCCATCGTGGCGATCTCCTCTATTCACCTGCTGCGGGTGTTTATGGATGCGAAAAACGTCCCGGACAATAAGCTGATGTGGTACGTCATCATCCACTTGACCTTCGTGCTGTCGGCCTTTGTGATGGGCTACCTCGATCGTCTGACCAAAGTGAAACACTGATCCCTTCTCTCCCGGCGGTATTAGCCGCTGGGCTGTTTCTCCCCGTTTCATGCTTTTCTGGGCTGGCGTATGCCCGGGCTTCTGCTTTGCTTAAAGGGCGCTTAATAACGGAGGCAGGGTGATGACGCGATTAACGGCCAAAGATTTCCCGCAGCAGTTGCTCGAGTATTATGACTACTATGCCCACGGCAAAATCAGTAAACGCGAGTTTCTCCGGCTGGCGGGGAAATATACTGTCGGCGGGATGACCGCGCTGGCGCTGTTTAATCTGCTGAAGCCCGACTATGCCCTGGCAGAGCAGGTACCGTTCACCGACCCGGATATCCGCCCGGAGTATATTCATTATCCCTCTCCTGACGGTCATGGCGAAGTGCGGGCTTACCTGGTGACGCCGACAAAAATAGCCGACAAAGCGCCCGCCGTTGTGGTGGTACACGAGAACCGCGGCCTGAATCCCTATATTGAAGACGTAGCCCGACGGGTAGCGAAAGCGGGGTACATCGCGCTGGCGCCGGATGGCCTGAGCGCCGTCGGCGGCTATCCGGGGAATGATGATGAAGGCCGAGCGCTACAGCAGAAAGTCGATCCCGTGAAACTGATGAATGATTTTTTTGCGGCGGTCGCGTTTATGGCGAAGCATCCACAGGCGACGGGGAAGGTTGGTATCACCGGGTTTTGTTACGGCGGCGGCGTCAGCAACGCGGCGGCGGTGGCGATCCCGGAGCTAGCCTGTGCGGTGCCGTTTTACGGTCGCCAGCCGCCGCTGAAGGAGGTCGATAAAATTAAAGCACCGCTGCTGCTGCACTATGCCGGCCTCGATAGCGGCATTAATGAAGGCTGGCCCGCCTATGAGCAGGCGTTGAAGGAACACCATAAAGTCTACGAGGCCTATTTCTATCAGGGCGTGAATCACGGCTTTCATAATGATTCCACGCCGCGCTACGATCGGGCTGCGGCTGATCTGGCCTGGCAACGCACGCTGGCATGGTTTGAGAAGTATTTACGCTAGTGCAAACGTCATAAATAGCGCTACCGCTCGCTCAAAAAAACGCTATATAATTTGTTATATAACGATTGGGAGGGCGCGATGGAAAATCATTTTGGTAAAGGGTTAATGGCGGGGCTACAGGCATCCTATGCTGACACCGCCGCGCATGCGGCGAATTTTTGCGCCGACTATAAACGCGGGTTTGTGCTCGGCTACTCGCACCGCATGTTTGAAAAAACCGGTGACCGTCAGCTCAGCGCGTGGGAGGCGGGGATCCTGACCCGTCGCTATGGCCTTGACAGAGATATGGTGATGGATTTCTTCAAAGAAGGTGGGTCGGGTATGGCGATGCGCTATTTTCTGGCGGGCTATCGGCTGGAAAGCTAAACAGGACGGCTTCGCAGGCGGAACCGTCCTGTGGTGGGAACCCTTTCCCGTCAGCGGGAAGGGGTGAAGACCTTACGCCTGGCGCTTATCTTCCGTTTGGGTGTCAAAGTCGCGGGCATCATGGCGCTCATGCAGCTGCTCATTGAGCGGGCCATTGGTGCGGTTGACGATACGTCCGCGCTTGACGGCCGGGCGGTTGCCGACATCCTGCGCCCAGCGCAGTACGTTTTTATAGCTCCCCGCGTCGAGGAACTCCGCCGCGTTATAGACATTGCCCAGCACTACGTTGCCATACCACGGCCAGACAGCCATATCAGCGATAGTGTACTCCTCGCCGGCCACATAGCGACCGCGGGCGAGCTGTTTGTCCAGCACGTCGAGCTGGCGTTTGGCTTCCATCGTAAAGCGGTCGATCGCGTACTCGATCTTCACTGGCGCATAGTTATAGAAGTGGCCAAAGCCGCCGCCGAGGAACGGCGCTGCGCCCTGCAGCCAGAACAGCCAGTTGAGGGTTTCGGTGCGACCGGCAGGATCTTTCGGCAGGAAGAAACCAAATTTTTCCGCTAAATACAGGAGAATGCTGCCTGACTCAAATACCCGGGTCGGCGGCGTGGTGGAATGGTCGCTGAGGGCCGGGATCTTCGAGTTCGGGTTGATCTCGACAAAGCCGCTGGAAAACTGATCCCCTTCGCCAATGCGTATCAGCCAGGCGTCGTATTCCGCGCCGCTGACGCCCAGCGCCAGCAGCTCCTCCAGCATGATGGTCACCTTCTGGCCGTTGGGCGTGCCGAGTGAGTATAGCTGGAGCGGATGGGTTCCCACCGGCAGGACGCGTTCATGAGTCGCGCCGGAAACGGGACGGTTGATGTTGGCGAACGCGCCGCCGCTGTTTTGCTTCCATTCCCACACTTTTGGTGGCTGGTAGTTTTGCTCTGACATGCTGGTTTGCCTTTTTCGTGGATGTACAAAAAGTGTAGCAGGTGACCTCAGGCCATAATCCGCGCGGCCCACACGCTGACATCATCGCCGCTGCCGAGATCCGGCTGCACCAGGCCGTTGACCATAAAGGTCGGGGAGACATGGATACCGTTCTGACGGGCGTATTTACTGTGCCACTTGATCACGTCCTGCAGCTCCGGGCGGGCAAAGGCAGCCCCCAGCAGCACGTGACTGTAGCGTTCAATGCGCTCAATGATTTGCTGCGGCGTGGCGTTCATGTTCGGCCCGCTGCAGTGATCGGTAAACTCAAACTCTTCCCGATGGTCTGCCACGGCCTGCATCACCTTATGCGCCTGCTCTCTGCCATGCGGCAGGGTGGACGCGGCGAGGATGCAGCGGACAATCACCCCGGAGAACAGATGCCACGGCTGCGACTGCAGGCGTATCTTGATGGTTACGTTATCGGCGCCGACCTCATCGAGCAGATCGTCGAGTTTATTAAACGCGCGGACAGAGTAGGGGCAGGTGGGCTCAAGGAACACCTCAAACGTCCGCGGGCCGTGTCCCCAGACCAGCGGTTGGGCATTCAGATGCGAGGGTGTGCTCATTGTCGACTCCTGATGTTGCGTTGTTTTTTTGTTATATCACCGATAACGATATCACTTTTGTTTCCGGCTGCAGGGTTATTTTCCTTAACGGCACGATTAGCGAAACGAATGAGTGGTATCATCGTTACACCTCTGTCTGGTAAGTGCCTGCGGCAGGATAAGAAGAGGGAGTTTTGTTTCGCCAACTGCCCGGGCTGCATTAATTTGAGGTCAGGCTAAATGAGCAAAGGATCGACAAGCAGTGACGCCCCGTTTGGGACATTGTTAGGCTACGCGCCCGGCGGCGTAGCGATTTATTCATCGAATTACAGTAGCTTAAATCCGCAGGACTACCCGGATGACGCGACGTTTCGCAGCTACATCGGCAATGAGTATATGGGGCATAAATGGCAGTGCGTGGAGTTTGCGCGCCGCTTTCTGTTCCTGACCTACGGCTTTGTCTTCACCGATGTGGGGATGGCCTATGAAATCTTCTCCCTGCGTTTCCTGCGCGAAGTGGTCAATGACAACATTCTGCCGCTGCAGGCCTTCGCCAACGGCTCCCGCCGTCCGCCGATCGCTGGTTCGCTGCTGATCTGGCAGAAGGGCGGCGAGTTTAAGCACACCGGCCACGTTGCGGTGATCACCCAGCTTGTCGGCAATAAGGTGCGTATCGCCGAGCAGAACGTCATTCACTCGCCGCTGCCGCAGGGCCAGCAGTGGACCCGCGAGTTGACCCTCGAGGTCAACGACGGCCAGTACACTATCAAAGATACCTTTGCCGATACCGAAATTTTAGGCTGGATGATCCAGACCGCCGATACCGAACACAGCCTGCCGCAGCCGGTGCTGCCGGGCGAGGCGATGGCGATCAAAGGCGCGCGGCTGCCAAACAACGGCCAGTTCCGCGGTAAATGGCTGAACGAGAAAGACCCGCTGCAGAAAGCCTACGTGGCGGCCAACGGCCATTTCATCAACCAGGATCCCTATCAGTATTTCACCATCAGCGAAAGTGCCGAACAGGAGCTGATTAAAGCCACCAACGAGCTGCACCTGATGTATCTGCACGCCACCGATAAGGTAATGAAGGATGATAACCTGCTGGCGCTGTTTGATATCCCGAAAATTCTCTGGCCGCGCCTGCGTCTCTCCTGGCAGCGCCGTCGTCATCATATGATCACCGGGCGCATGGATTTTTGCATGGACGAGCGCGGGCTGAAGGTGTACGAGTACAATGCCGATTCCGCCTCCTGCCATACCGAAGGCGGGCTGATCCTCGAACAGTGGCTGAAGCAGGGCTACTACGGCACCGGCCACAATCCGGCGGAAGGTCTGCTCGATGAGCTGGCGGGGGCGTGGAAACACAGCCGGGCGCGGCCCTTCGTCCACATCATGCAGGACAAGGATCTGGAAGAGAACTACCACGCGCAGTTTATCCAGCGTTCGCTGACCCAGGCCGGTTTTGAGAGCAAAATTCTCTTTGGCCTTGATGAGCTGCGCTGGGACGCTGCCGGCCAGCTGATCGACGCCGACGGGCGGCTAGTCAACTGCGTCTGGAAAACCTGGGCATGGGAAACCGCCATTGAGCAGGTGCGCGAAGTCAGCGCTGAGGAGTACGCGGCGGTACCGATTCGTACCGGACATCCGCAGAATGAGGTGCGGCTGATTGACGTCCTGCTGCGTCCTGAAGTATTGGTATTCGAACCCCTGTGGACGGTGATCCCCGGCAACAAAGCGATTCTGCCGGTGCTGTGGTCGCTGTTCCCGCATCATCGCTATCTGCTGGATACCGATTTTGAGGTTAACGACGAGCTGGCGAAAACCGGCTATGCGGTGAAGCCTATTTCCGGGCGCTGCGGAAACAATATCGACCTGATCGGCCCTCAGGATGAACTCCTGGATAAGACCAGCGGCCAGTTTGTCGATCGCAAGAATATCTACCAGCAGCTGTGGTGCCTGCCGAAAGTGGACGGTAAGTACATTCAGGTGTGCACGTTTACCGTCGGCGGTAACTACGGCGGTACCTGCCTGCGCGGCGATTCGTCGCTGGTGGTGAAAAAAGAGAGCGATATCGAGCCGTTAATCGTTTTGAAAGACAAAGCATGACGTGCGAAACCCGGGTAGCGGCATACCCCTGTCCGGGTGACAACGTACTGAAAAGGATAGCCCCGGCATGGTAAGCGCCGCCGGGGAGCACCTGCCATAACGCAAAGATAATTAACACAACAACAAGACAGAAAAGGAAAATAGTATGCACGATCGGCGTCTCGCCGCCCGCGCGGGTGAACTCAAGCCCTCCGCCGTCCGCGAACTTCTCAAGCACAGTAAACTGCCCGGCGTGATCTCGCTTGGCGGCGGCATCCCGGCCCCGGAACTGTTTGATACCGAAGGCCTGGATCAGGCGGTGCAGAAGGTGATGAGCGAGCGTTTTAATGACGCATTCCAGTACGGTCTGACGGAAGGCTACCCGCCACTGCGCCAGGCGGTGAGTGAAATTTGCCAGTCCCGTGGCGTCGCCTGTTCAGCCGCCCAGGTCTATATCACCTCTGGCTCCCAGCAATCGCTGGATATCGTTGCCCGTACGCTGCTCGATCCGGGCGATACTATCGTCGTTGAGCGTCCTACCTATCTGGCGGCGCTGCAGGTATTTCAGCTGGCGCAGGCCAATATCCTCAGCGTCGACACCGACGATGACGGGATGTTGGTGGAGCAACTGGCCGACCTGCTGGAGACCACCCGCGTCAAAGCCGTTTACCTGGTGCCGACGTTTGGCAACCCTGGCGGCAAAACGCTGAGCGAGGCGCGTCGTCGCCGTCTGGTTGAGCTGGCGAAAAAATATGATTTCGTCATTCTGGAAGACGATCCCTACGGCGAAATTAGCTTTACAGACGCCGTGCGACGCCCGCTCTATCAGCACGCTGTCGAGCTGGGCTGTGAAGATCAGGTGGTTTACACCTCGACCTTTTCGAAAATCCTCGCGCCGGGGATGCGTATCGGCTGGATCGTCATGCCGGACTGGCTGGCGCAGCAGACGGTGATTGTGAAGCAGGCGGCGGATCTGCATACCAATATGCTGTCGCAGGTGATCACTGCGGAATACCTCAGTCTAAACCGGCTGGAGAACCAGATTGCGTTGATTCGCGAAGACTACCGCAAGAAGTGCGTGGCGCTCGCCAATGCGCTGGAAAGCCGCCTTGGCGAGCACCTGGAATTCAGCCGCCCGCAGGGGGGAATGTTCCTGTGGGCGCGTTTCCGCTATCCGTTCGATACTATGGAATGGATGAAGAAAACGCTGGAAAACGGCGTGGTGTACGTCCCGGGTGAAGCGTTCTATCACGATAAGCCGGATACCCGTACCCTGCGCCTTTCTTACTCCACGGTGTCAGAAGCCGGATTGCTGACGGCCGTTGAGCGGCTGGCAGCCTCCCTGTAACGACCCTGCTGTGCGCCGCTTCTCGGCGGCGCACAGCTCCGCGTGACGTTAACGTCCAGCGCAGGGTCAATCCGTTTCGGCGATCCGGTCATCGAGCCAGACCAGCATCAGCGCTGCGAGAAAAGCCAGCGCAAAGGTACCAATAAACAACAACATAGACGTCCCTCGCGGGTTAATTATTTTTCTGGTTTTACCGGAGAGATATTGTTTCGATCGGAGATAGAGATTTTTGTTCCAGCGGCGTGGCTGGCGAGAGAGAAAAAGTCATCGGCATCAATATCGAAGTTAAGAATAATTTCCCTGTACTTCCCACCGTTAATTAACGCTTTGGCTTCTTTAACACTGCTGGCAATAATGACAGGCATCAGTTTTATCTCATTTTGAAAACTGTGAAGCAAAATAAGAGTTAGTTCGTACCAGATCAACTACTTTTTATCGTATTCCGCCGCAGAAAAAACGTCGTACTGTGACGCGACGACGACCGGATATTTTGTGACAGCGATCCGGTCATCAATAGCACAATCTTATTCGACGCTGGCGATATGCTGCAATTTTGCCAACTCGTCAGGATGATTTCCCCTGTTGTTTTTCGCGCAATATCTCGTCGCAGCGCTGCCGGTCCTGACGCAGCGCCTGCTGTTCCTGCGGGCTGAGCTGGCGCCAGGTATCCAGCATCCGCTGCCCCAGCGCCGGAAGGTAATGGGTTTTATGCAACGCATAGTCTGAATTTCCCCCCTCGACGATATTCTGCATATCGTCGAGGAACTGGCGGCTGTCCTCATGATCGATTACGCAAAAGACAGCCCGGTAGTAAGCTTCGTCTTCCTCGGTGTAATGCGGGGTGAACCACCAGACCAGCAGCGCGATAAGCGCCAGCAGCGGGATAATTAAGGATAATTTTTTCAACATCAGTTTTTCGGCCGGAGACAATCAGCCGTCAGTGTACCTGCAACGACGGCCTGATGTAAGCGCCGGCCCCGGCGGGCCGGCACAGGCTAGTAGCCGACCGGGTAGATGCGTCCGGTCTGAACCCCTTCAATGCTGCGGCGATAGGCCTGCGCCACGGCGGCAGCGGGAACGCTGGGAAAGCCCGGGAAAAAGTCGCCGTAGGCCGCCAGCGACTCGCTGAGCACAGTGGGGCTGATGAGATTGATGCGGATCCCGCGCGGCAGTTCGCAGGCGGCGGCGCGGACAAAGCCTTCCAGACCGGCGTTGACCGTCGTGGCATTGATCCCCTGAGCAATCGGCTCCTGCGCGACAATGCCGCTAACCAGGGTAATCGACCCGCCGTCGCGCAGAAAGTGCTGCCCGATCAGCGCCAGGCGAATTTGCCCCAGCAGCTTGCCCTGTAGCCCGAGATTGAACTGGCTGTCAGTCATGGTGCTTAACGGCCCAAAATGCAGATTGCCGGTGGTGGAGACGATGGCATCTACTTCGCCCGTTTGGGCAAATAGCGCCTCGACGCTCTCCTGCGAGGTGATATCCACCTGATAATCTCCCCGGGTGCGGCCGACGCGGATAACGTCATGTCTCTGGCTCAGTTCTTCGCTGACCGCGCGACCGATGGTGCCGCTGGCACCGATAACGATAATTTTCATGGCAGACTCCTGATGAGGTGAGAGGCTATTTTTTAATAAAACGAATCTCGGATAAACTGGCGAAAAGTTAGAACATTACTAACCAGAGGTTAGCAATATGGACAAATTACGAGGGATGGAGACGTTTATTGCCGTGGTGGAGTGCGGCAGCTTTACCGGGGCGGCGTCGCGCCTGGGGCTGTCGGCGGTGATGGTTGGGAAATATATCACCCAGCTGGAAAGCCAGCTGGCGACGCGTCTGCTGGAGCGTAACACCCGACGCCAGAGCCTCACCGACGCCGGGCGGGTCTATTTTGACGAAGCAAAACGGGTGATGGAGCAGGTCTCCATCGCCGAAAGCGCCGTTGAGCGGCTGCGGCTGGCGCCGGCCGGTACCCTGCGGGTGAGCGCCCCCACCTCGTTCGGCGCCAGCGTGATCGCGCCCCTGACCGCCACCTTCCTGCAGGCCTGGCCTGCGGTTCGGGTGGAACTGGATCTGACTAACCGGATGGTCGATCTGGTGGATGAGGGGGTCGATCTGGCGATCCGCATCGGCGAGATCCATCAGGAGGATCTGGTGGCTCGCTACCTGGCGCCGTATCGGATGGTGATCTGCGCCGCACCGGCTTATCTGGCGCGTTACGGAACGCCCGGGAGGCCGGAAGATCTCGCCGATCATCTCTGCCTGTCCCATACGGTCTGGACCGCCCGCAACGAGTGGCGGCTGCCGGGCGTAGAGGGAGAAGTACGCTGGAAACGCGATGCGGTTTTGCGCTGCAACGATGGCTACGCGCTGCGCCAGGCGGCGATCGCCGGGGCCGGGCTGCTGATGCAGCCGGAGGTACTGCTGGCCGATGCGCTGGCCAGCGGCAGCCTGGTGCGCGTGCTGGAGGCGTGGACCCCACAGCCGAGACCCGTGCATCTGCTCTGGCGCCAGGATCGCCGGCCCCTGCCGAAGCTGACGCAGTTTATCGCCCATCTTCAGCAGGGAATGGCCGACGCGCTGACAACGACCCGCGCATCGGAATAATCACTCCTCCCGCAGCGCCTGCTGCCAGTCGGCAATCAGATCGTGAGGATCTTCGATCCCGACCGACAGGCGGATCAGCTGCGGTGTGATACCGTTCGCCAGGCGTTTCTCCAGCGGGATCGAGGCATGGGTCATGCTGAAGGGCTGGCTCACCAGACTCTCCACGCCGCCCAGACTCTCCGCAAGCGTAAACCAGCGCAGCTTGCTGATGATGCGTTCGGCGTAACCGTCATCGCCCTTCACCACCACCGAAATCATGCCGCCGGGCAGCGCCATTTGCTGGCGCGCCAGCTGATGATGCGGGTGCGAGGCCAGCCAGGGGAACCAGACCCGCTCCACTTCCGGCTGCTGTTCCAGCCATTCCGCAAGCTGCAGCGCGTTCGCGCTGTGGCGCTCCATCCTCAGCGCCAGGGTGCGGATGCCGCGTAGCGTCAGGAAGCTGCTGAACGGGTCAAGCACGCCGCCTACCGCATTCTGCAGATAGCCAAGCTTTTCCGCGAGCGCGGAGTTATCGCCAACCACCGCCAGGCCGGCGACGACATCGGAATGGCCGTTGAGGTACTTGGTTGCGGAGTGCACCACAATATCAAACCCATGCTCCAGCGGGCGATGGATCGCCGGCGAGGCGAAGGTGTTATCGGCGACGCTGATCAGGCTATGGCGGCGCGCAATGGCGGCGATGGCGCTGAGATCCGCCAGCTTCAGCAGCGGGTTGGTGGGCGTTTCCACCCAGATCATGCGCGTATCGGGGCGGATCGCCGCTTCAATCCCCTTCAGGTCGTCGGGTTTCACCCAGCTCACCTGCAGACCCGCGCT
>ERZ506228.85-NODE-85-length-20199-cov-4.82987_pt1 | contig 20199 bp, 15 predicted proteins | sample MGYA00512366_ERZ506228 | MGnify/ENA metagenome assembly ERZ506228
CAGGAAGCCGGCATTGAAGAGTACGACTCCCGCAACCGACCGTTTATCTGGAGCATGACCGGCGGGGAAATTCGCGCCGCCAGCGGCCTGGTCGACGCGCTGGTTAACGATGGCGTTAACGCCGTTAAAACCGCAATGAACGAGGCGATAGCCAAAGGCGTACCGGCACAGCACCGCAGCGATAATTATGACGATTATCTGCGTCGCTTGAGCCAGTTCGATACCCGCCAGCAGGCGGATACCGCGCAGATTAAACAGCTTTTTGCCCGGGAGGATAAATAATGAGTCAGTTCCCAAACCGCGCCGCGCTATGGCTGAACAAACTGGCGCCCGACGCGCCGCTGATGAGTGGTCTGTGCCCTTCGGTGCAGGTCGCCGATGGCCAGATTGATGGCGAAAGCGTGCGTTTTATCGCCGTGGTGCCTGACGCTAATAACCACTACCCACGCGCCGCCGGCGGCGAAGTCGGCCTACTGGAAGGCTGGACGCTGGCGAAAGTGGTCAACGAAACCATTGCCGCCGACGCCGACCAGCCTGTCAAACGGCCAATCGTCGCGGTCATTGATGTCCCGAGCCAGGCCTATGGCCGCCGCGAAGAAGCCTTCGGCATCCACCAGGCGCTGGCCGGGGCGGCAGGCGCTTACGCTAAAGCCCGTCTGGCCGGCCACCCGGTAATTGGTCTGATCGTCGGCAAAGCCATGTCCGGCGCGTTTCTGGCCCATGGCTACCAGGCCAACCGCCTGATCGCTTTTAACGATAGCGGCGTGCTGGTCCACGCCATGGGTAAAGAATCGGCAGCGCGCATTACGCTGCGCAGCGTGGAAGCGCTGGAGAAACTGGCGGCGACGATCCCGCCGATGGCCTACGACGTCAGCAACTACGCGACCCTTGGCCTGCTCTCCGCCCTGCTCGATATCAGCAATCCGGATGCGCCAGACGAAGGCGATCTGTCGCTGGTCAGCCGCACCCTGCGCGACGCCATCGCTGACGCCCGCCAGGATCCTTCGTTGAAATGCCGCCTGGGCGCCGAAAATCGCCGCAGCTCACAGCTGGTTCGCGATCGCATGCGCGCCAGCTGGTAAGACGTTCGTACGTAATTAGTAGAAGAAAACCTGCCGGAAGCCGTCCCCGGAGCGCGTAATAAACGCTCCGGGCAAGGGCGGCTTTTAGAAAAAATAACAATCGCGCCAGTACTCTATCTTATTTACAGGTGATTTATGACTTATGTGATTATTCATGCCCTCGCGCCCATTTTCGTGATTATGCTGCTGGGCTTCTGGGCCGGTAAGGCCGGGATGGTAGATAACAAAAACGTCTCGCTGCTCAATATTTTTGTAATGGATTTTGCGTTACCCGCCACGCTGTTCAGCGCCACGGTACAAACCCCATGGGCCGGTATCGTCGCCCAGTCGCCGCTGGTGCTGGTCCTGACCGGCGCGATGTGGATCACTTATGCCGCGATCTACTTCCTCGCCACCAGCGTGTTCAAGCGCACGCCGCAGGATGCCGCAGTGCTGACTCTCACTGTCGCCCTGCCAAACTATGCCGCGCTGGGTCTGCCGATCCTCGGCAGCGTGCTGGGTGAAGGCGCGTCAACCTCGCTGTCGGTGGCGGTTTCTATCGCCTGCGGCTCGGTGCTGATGACCCCGTTCTGCCTGCTGATTCTGGAACGTGAAAAAGCCCGCGCCGCCGGTGAAAACACCGGTTCCACGCTGGCGATGCTGCCGGTGCTGATGTGGCGTTCGGTGAAAAAGCCGATCGTCTGGGGCCCGCTGCTCGGGGTGGTGCTATCCGCTATCGGCATTAAAATGCCGGATCTGCTGCTGGCCTCCATTAAACCGCTGGGCCTGGCCGCCACCGCCGCCGCGCTGTTCCTCACCGGGGTGATCCTGTCGGCGCGTAAACTGCAGCTCAATGCGCTGATCGCCACCTCCACTATCGTCAAACTGCTGGTGCAGCCGTTTATTGCCTGGGGTCTGGTGATGGTGCTGGGCCTGCACGGCTCTATCGCCATTACCGCGATCCTGATGATTGCCCTCGCCGCCGGCTTCTTCGGCGTGGTCTTCGGCAACCGCTTTGGCGTACAGTCTCCGGATGCTGAAGCCGTGCTGCTGTTGAGCTCGGTTCTGTGTATCCTGTCGCTACCGCTGTTTATCTCTTTGACTTCAGGACTGTAAACCATGTCAGCAACGCCGCGTCCCCACGATTTAATCTGGTTAAACCACGCCAGCGCCCTGGAAGCTATTGCCGAGCCGTGGGTGGCTCAGCAGTGGCGAGCCACGCTGCCGGTGGTGGTAAGGCGCGACGTTGACGACCAGGCCCGCATCCCGGTGGGGGTGCGGGGCATGAAGCGCGAGCAGCGCGCCGCCGGCTGGGTCCAGGCGCACAATATCGTGCGCTGCGTGACGCCGGAAATGCTGGTGGAGCGTGAGCGTCTGCTGGGCTCCCCTTTTGTTTCACAGCCGCCGGTTCAGGCGGCTATCTCCCTTACCTTACACCCCTGGTCCTGGCGCTGGGGCGTCACCGGCAGCACCGGCTATGCGCTGGCCACTGAGATCCCGGTACTCCATGCGGCAAGCGATCTGGATCTGCTGATCCGCGCACCGCAGCCACTGGATGACGAGGCGCTACGGGAGTGGCAGGCCCGTGTGGCCCAACTCCCATGCCGCGCCGATACCCAGGTCGAAACACCGTACGGCGCTTTTGCCCTTAATGAATGGCTGCGCGATGGCCGCGCGCTGTTGAAAACATCCCGCGGCGCGCGCGTAACCGCGACGCCGTGGCACAGGGAGGAATGATGAAGATTTTGTTTACCTTTCCCGGCCAGGGCGGCCAGCGTCCCGGCATGCTGGCGGCGATCCCCGATCGCGAAGCAATCCTCACCCAGGCGCGCGCCGTACTGGGGGATGAAGTCGATACTCTCGATAGCGCCGACGCGCTACAACACACCCGTGCGGTCCAGCTCTGTCTGCTGATCGCCGGGGTGGCCTGGGCGCGTGAACTACAGCGCCAGGGCGTCAATCCGCAGATGGTCAGCGGCCTGTCCATCGGCGCGTTTCCCGCCGCGGTGATTGCCGGCGCGCTCGATTTCGCCTGCGCGCTGCGTCTGGTGGCCCTGCGTGGGGACTTAATGGAGCAGGCCTATCCCGATGGTTACGGGCTGACGGCGATTATGGGTCTGACCCGTTCGCGGATTGAAGCCCTGCTGCAGGGCCACGAGGTTTATCTCGCCAACCTGAACGCCGAAACGCAGTTCGTGATCGCGGGCCGTGATGAGGCCATGGCCGAGGTGGCGCAGCGGGCGCTGCAGGCGGGGGCCAGTAAGGCCCAGCGGCTGGCGGTCAGCGTTCCGTCGCACTGCGCGCTGCTGGATAAACCCGCCGCTGAGCTGGCAAAGGCCTTTGCCGGCGTCAGCTTAAAGCGCCCACGGTGCGCCTATTTAAGCGGCTCAACCGCGCGCGTACTGTGGGACCCACAGCGGATCGCTGACGATCTGGCGATGAATATGGCGCGCCCGGTCCACTGGCAGGAGGCGATGATTGCCGCCGATGAGCGCGACGCGCGCTTAGCCATTGAGATGCCCCCCGGCGGGGTACTCACTTGCCTGACGCGCCAGGCGGGCTGGCGCGGTGAGACACTTTCGCTGGAACGCAGCGGTATGGACGTCGCCCGCCATCTGGCGCAGCGACTTAGTGACTAAGACTGCGGGCGTACATTCGCCCCTCCGCGGCCAGCGCCAGCAGATCGGCGTCGCGCTCACGGTGGTGAGAATAAACAATCGAGATCAGCTGGCGCATCTGGTACGGCTCCGCCAGCTTCAACAGCTGCACATCCTTCTCGTAGACTTTCTTCATCCGTCCCGGCAGTAGCGCAAAACCGACGCCCGCCTGCACCAGGCTAATCATCGAGAAAATATCATTTACCCGAGTGACAATTTCTGGCTCAAAACCGGCAATATGAAACGCCTCCCGAAACCCGGCATAGGTGGCAAACCCTTCCGCCAGCGAGACAAATTTCCGGTCGGCGTAATCACGCAGGTCGGCAAGCTGAGTGGCATCCAGCCGCTCTGTCGCCGGCGCGGCGAGAAAGATATCATCTTCAAACAGCGGCACCACGTCGAAAGCGGTCTGGTTGAACTCTCCTTCATTGGTGGCGATTAAGATAGCGTCCAGCGCATCGTCTTCCAGCATATCGAGCAGCATCTGGTTGGAACCCATGGTCAGATCCAGCTCCAGTTCCGGACGACGCAGCTTCATTCCCATGATGATGCGCGGAACAGTTTCCAGCGTCAGGGAATAGAGGGTACCGATACGCAACCGCCCCTGACCGACGCCGGCGACCTTGCGCGTCGCCTCAAGGCCGCGGCTCATCAGGCTCATCACATCCTGACAGTATTCCAGCAGCGTCCACGCCGCCTGCAGCGGCAGCAGATTACGCCCTTTGTGAACGAACAGGGGGCAACCGACGCCCTCTTCGAGCGTATGCAGCGCGCGGTGGACGCTGACACTGCTGAGCTTCATCGCTTCGGCGGTTCTGGCGATATTGCCCTTCGCCATAAACGTCATAAAGACCGACAGTTTGCGGAAGGTGATCTCCTGGTTAATATCGTCTTGCATGGCCCTTCCACACTCCTGGTTAGCGTTTTCTTATACAAATTCGGGCCAGTATAACAATAACCACTCAAACTGTGTTGATGGCGACCGCTATTGTCTGCCGCTGCCACGGCGATGAATCCATGCCAGAAACAGGCTGGCAAGAGTAAACGCCGCCATAATCCATGCCATGGTCCAGGGCGTACCGTCATGCAGCCATGCCAGCAGCAGCGAGGAGACAATACCGCTACCGTACTGCAGCGATCCAATTAGCGCCGAAGCAGAACCGGCATATTCCCCGGCCTCATCCAGTGCTGCGGCGGTGGAGGTGGCAGCAATCACCCCATTCATTGAGAAATAGAGGAATATACTCACCACGATCAGCGGCAGGCCGCCGACCTGAAAACGCACGCCGGCAGCCAGTACGCTAACGGCAATTGCCGATACCGCCAGCGCCGCTTTCAGCAAAGTGCCCAGCGCATGACGCTGAACCAGCCGGCGGTTCACCACGCTCATCAGCATGACGCCGACAATATTGACCGCGAACAGCCAGCCGTAATGCTGCGGGGCGACGCCAAAATAGCGAATATAGACATCCGGCGAACCGGTGATAAACGCGTAAGCAGCCACGTAAAAACAGGTCAGACTGAGGGTATAGCGCATGAACGTGCGGTTTCTCACCAGCGCGGCGTAGTTGCGAAAAGCGCCCAGCGGCGACCCTTGCTGACGCCGCGCCGGCGGCAGGGTTTCCGGCAGCCAGCACAGCGCAACCAGCATCAGCCCGCCAATCGCCACCAGCAACCAAAAAATCGCGTGCCAGCTGGTGAATTTAATCAGCTGTCCGCCGATGAGCGGGCCGGCAATCGGCGCAATCGCCATCACGATAGTCAGCGTCGAAAGCATCTGCGCCGCGCGGGTACGGGCAAAAAGATCGCGGACCATCGCCCGCGCCAGCATCGGCCCGGTACAGGCGCCCAGGGCCTGAAATACGCGCCAGAAAACAATCTGATCGATAGTGGTCGATAGCGCACAGCCTGCGGAGCCGATAATAAATAGCACCATGCCGATAAACAGCGGTATGCGACGCCCGAGTCGATCGCTTATCGGCCCCCATACCAGTTGCGCCAGCGCAAAGCCAATCAGAAAGCCAGTGATGGTCAGTTCCGCGTCGCCCTGCAACTGTGCGGCCATCATTGGCATGGCCGGCAGGTAAATGTCGGTGGAGAGTGAGGTGAAGGCCATCAGGCCGCTCAGAATCAAAATAAAAAGCGCCCCACTGGTGGCGCGCTGATGCGATGACGTCATTTAGGCTATCCGTTAAGGAGAGAAAGGCGGAAAAACGGCCCGCAATGGTAGCTGTTTCAGGGACACGGACAATCCCCGCCAGGCCAATCAAGGCTATGAATAAAATTCATAAATGGGCTCGATACACCGGGGACACAACATGCAAAATCGTCAGGTTGCGAGGCCATCCACCAGGGCTGCTAAGCGAAACGTCATCAGGCACTGATTTTAATCATCAGGGAAAGACCGTGGTCTTCCCCTGACGTTCACTGCACGAATTTGGCGTTACAGCGCCATATCGTGCTGCGGCGAGGCCTCGCGCTGCGGCTCTGCCGGCTTGGCGGTCGCGGTAGGTGCGGCCGCTGGCATCTGGATCACCGGCGGCTTCGTCAGCTGCAGGGTCGCAGCGGTGTCATCCCATACCTGCTGGGTCAGCGCCACGTTGCCGTTCAGCTTCTGGCCGTAGCTCGGCACAATAGCGTGAATGCGGCTCTGCCACTCCGGCGAGTTAAACTGCTGCGGGAACATCTGCTTGAGCACGTTCAGGGTGATCGGCGCGGCGGTGGAAGCCCCCGGCGACGCGCCGAGCAGCGCGGAAATGGTTTTCTGCTGATCGACCACAACTTCGGTACCGAGCTTCAGTACGCCACCCTTCTCTGCGTCTTTCTTGATGATCTGTACGCGCTGGCCGGCCTGGATCAGTTTCCAGTCTTCTTTACGCGCGTCCGGGTAGTACTCTTTCAGCGCAGCGAAACGGTCATCATCGCTGAGCATCACCTGGCTAACCAGGTATTTCACCAGATCGAAGTTGTCGAGACCGACGTGGGTCATCGGCAACACGTTATCGGTAGTGGTGGTGCTGAGCAGATCAAAGAACGAACCATTTTTCAGGAACTTGGTCGAGAAAGTGGCGAATGGTCCAAACAGTACCACGCGCTTACCGTCAAGATAACGAGCGTCAAGGTGCGGCACCGACATCGGCGGTGCGCCGACCGAAGCCTGACCGTAGACTTTCTCCAGATGCTGCGCAGTAACCGCCGGGTTCTCGGTCATCAGGAACGAGCCGCCCACCGGGAAGCCAGCATAGTTGTCCGCTTCCGGAATACCGGTTTTTTGCAGTAGCTTCAGCGCGCCGCCGCCGGCGCCGATAAAGACGTACTTGGCGTCAATAGTCTGCGCTTCCCCGCTCTGCACGTTCTTAATCGTCACGTGCCAGGAGTTATCGGCATTGCGTTTGAAATCCGTTACCTCAGAGGAGGTCTGCAGGCTGAAATGGCTGTTTTTCTTCAGGCTGCCGATCAGCTGGCGGGTGATTTCGCCGTAGTTAACATCGGTGCCCACCGGCGTCCAGGTGGCAGCCACTTTCTGCTGCGGATCGCGCCCTTCCATCACCAGCGGCGCCCACTGTTTAATTTGCGCGTGATCGGTGGAGAATTTCATTCCCTGGAATAAGGTGGTCTGCTGCAGCGCGTTATAACGCTTCTGCAGATAATCGACATTATCGCCCCACACAAAACTCATATGCGGTGTGGAATTAATAAAGGAATGCGGATCGTGCAAAATACCGCGCTTCACCTGGGCCGACCAGAACTGACGGGAAATCATAAACTGTTCGTTAATATCCAGCGCTTTACTGACGTCAATCGAACCATCGGCCCGCTCCGGCGTATAGTTCAGCTCCATATTCGCCGAGTGACCAGTACCGGCATTATTCCAGCCGTTGGAAGATTCCAGGGCCACACCGTCCAGTTTCTCCACCATGGTCAGATCCCAGTCCGGCTGCAGCGCCTGCAGCCAGGTGCCGAGCGAGGCGCTCATGATCCCGCCGCCAATCAGCAGGAAGTCGGTTTTTTTAGAGGTATCCGCTTCAGCGTGCGTCGCCGCGCTGACAAACATGGCTAATGCGGTAAAGGAAATAATCGTTTTTTTCATTGCAGGCATAATAGAATTATCACGTAGCACACGGTCATAAGAGGTAGCATATTAACGCACTTTTACTTTATTTTAAAATATCATTTACACTCTCACACTTTTAATCAAACGATTATTTAACTTAAAAAAGTAAATTTAAAAATAAAATAACACGGCATAAAACAATAACGTTGAAAATTCAGCGCCATTGCTCGATAAAATAAAAGATAAGCATTTCTTTAATTACTAAAGTCCAGGCGCGCATGTTCATTGCGCGCGCCTGGCAGAGGAGGGATTACTGGGCGGAGGTGACAGCGCTGCGCTGGGCTTCGCGCAGGGCGAGACGCAGATGATCGTGGTGTTTCGTCAGCAATTCACGCGCGTGCCAGGCGTCCAGCCCGCTGAGCAGCATCAGGATCGCGGTGCGGCAGTGCTGATGACAGCTGGCCAGCACGGCTTTGGCTTCGCTGCGGGTGCAGTCAGTAGCCGCCATCACAATCGCTATCTGCCGCTCTGCCCAGTGCGGGCCGTTAGCCTGCAGATCGACCCGCAGATTGCTGTACACCCTGCCATCACGGATCGCGAGTCCGGTCGTCAGCATATTGACAATCTGCCGCTGGGCCAGCTGAGCCTTCGGATTGGCTAACCCCGCTACCGCCTCCGGCCCGGTCTGTGGAGCAATAATGATATCCGCCAGCTGCGCTGCCTCGCTGGTCGGCTGCTGGGTGACGACCGCAATCGGGGCGCCCAGCGACCAGGCGTGGCGCATCGCCCCCCACACCCACGGCGTTTTGCCGCTAACGGTCAGCGCCAGCAGCATATCGTGGTTGCTAAAATCCAACGACTGCAGTTCAAAGGCGCCAAGATCATAATTATGTGCTGCGGTTTCCATCTCGGCCATCGCCGCTGCCGGCCCGCCGGCAATGAGCCCGACCAGCGCGTGTTTACCTTCCGGCGAATAGTCGCTGACCGCCTCGATGGCCGTCCGGCCCGAGGCGCCCGCGCCGATAACGATCAGACGCCCTCCCCGGCCCATCGTCGCGGTGGCGATATCAATCAGCCGGGCGATCTCCGGCAGGCAGGCGCCGACCGCCTCCGATATCTGCTTATCATCCTGATGCAGCATCGCCAGCATGTCAGCCGTGGCGAGACGATCGATGTGGGTGGTATCGGGGTGACGGCGTGCCTGCATTGACGCGGTTAGCGAACTGCTCATAACAACCTCCATTTACGACAGAAAAAGCGCATCTCGGCAAAATCAGCGGCCTGATGCATATCCTTATATTCATCAGGACTATTTAACCTCTGTCGCCACTATACGGGGAATGTTCTGCGCTTTACCGCCGTCGGGGTCACAGTTTACCGTCCCCAACGCCCGTTCACGGGTGATTGTCGGTTATCTGAGCAATGCTGTCTGAAGTCTCATCTTCACCACCCGCCTGCATGGCCAACCAAAAGGATTGCTGGCAAAGGTTATAAAACTGTTTGCGCATCGGGTTGACCTCCTCGCCGGCAGCGTCGATAACCTGCCAGTCAATCCAGCATTCCGGGCAGGATGCGCTATCCTGCTGCGCGATCTCAAGCTCATAGCGGTGCTGGATCACCACCCCGCTGCGGTGCCGCCAGCGGGCGATCTCCCACTCGGCTTCCGCTTCGTAATCCCGTTCACGATGCTGCGCCAAGCGTTCAACGTGCTGCTGCCGGAGAATATCCCGGACCAGAGAAGCCAGTTCCATAGTGTCTGCCTTAAGCCTGTGGCGAAAAGCGCCAGTTTACCCTGCGCAGGCGGCGTCTGCCGTAGCAAAAGCGGCCTTTTGCTTTGATTACACGGCTTTATGAATGCCGCGCTATCGGCGATAATACTCTTTCACTGAATCTATCCGGGGTTGTCATGAAGGCATCTGAGCACCCGCCTCGCGTGCGCCAACGCACCTTACCGTTAAAGCTGAGCACCGCCGTGTCCTTGATGATCGGCAGCGTCATCGGCGCCGTGCTGCTGTTGGTGTATGCCCTGTGGTATATGCAGATCAGCAATGCCACGCGCGATGGCCTAAAAGAGACCGCGCTGGCGGTAGCGCGTACCATGGCCGATATGCCGCAGGTGAAGCGCGGGCTGGAGGCGCCCCCGCAGCAGCAGATCATCCAGCCGCTGGCCCAGACCATTACCCGGCGCAACGACCTGCTGTATGCGATCGTCACCGATATGCAAGGCATTCGCTATTCGCATCCGGATAGCTCGATCATCGGGAAGCCGTTCATCGGCCAGGATATTCTGCCGACGCTGCAGGGCAAAGAGAACGTTGCTATCAACCACGGCGTGCTGGCCCCGGCGCTGCGGGTATTTACCCCGGTATTCAATGACCAGCATCAGCAAATCGGCGTGGTGGTGGTCGGCATTTCGCTGAGTAAAGTGGACGAACAGATCGCCAACAGCCGCTGGGACGTGCTGCTGACCATCCTGTTCAGCGCGCTGGTGTGCGCGCTGGGCACCTGGAGCCTGGTGCGCGGCCTCAAGCGCGTGCTGCTGGGGCTGGAGCCGCAGGAGATTTCCACCCAGTTTCAACAGCGTCAGGCCATGCTTCACGCTCTCAAGGAGGGGGTGGTGGCCGTCGATGCCCATGGCCAGGTAAATCTCATCAACCCCGCGGCGCAGGAGATCCTTTTTTCCGGCCCGGACAAGACCCTCGCCTCAAGCCCACTGCTCGCCGACCTGCTGACCGTTTTGCAAAGTGGCGAGCCGATGTATGACCGCGAACTGGGGTGCAATGGCCTGCTGCTGATTAGCAATACGGTGCCCATCCGCAGCCAGGAGGCGGTGGTCGGCGCGATCTGTACCTTCCGCGATAAGACCGAGGTTAGCCAGCTGCTGCAACGGCTGGACGGCATGATGAGCTATGTGGATGCCCTGCGCACCACCTCCCATGAATTTATGAATAAACTGCACGTGATCCTCGGCCTGCTGAATATGAAAAGCTATGGCAAACTTGAGGAATACGTGCTGCAAACCGCCCACCGCTACCAGGCGGATATCGGTGATATTCAGCACCGCATTAAATCCCCGGTGGTGGCCGGCTTTCTGATAAGTAAAATTCAGCGCGCCACCGAGTGCGGCTTTACCCTGACGCTGGCGGAAGAGAGCCTGGTACCGGATTGTCCGAATGAGAAGCAGGTCACCGTGCTGGTAACGGTGCTGGGCAATCTTATCGAGAATGCGCTGGACGCCATGGCCGGCCAGGCGGAGGGAGAGATCGGCCTGCTGCTGCACTACCAGGACGGTTGGCTGAGCGGTGAAGTGAGCGACGACGGGCCGGGGATCCCGGAAAACAACATCGACGCTATCTTTAACAAAGGCTTCTCCACCAAAGGCGAGAATCGCGGCGTCGGGCTGTTTCTCGCCAACCAGCAGCTGCGCGAACTGGGCGGCACCCTTGCCGTCGAGTCGGAACCTGGCGTATTTACCCAATTTTTTGTTCATCTCCCCTGGGATAGTAAAAGGAAACGTGCGTGATAAATGTGTTGATTGTTGACGATGATGCGATGGTGGCCGAACTCAATCGCCTGTATGTGGCAAGGGTTCCCGGTTTTCGTTGCAGCGGGAGCGCTTCGACGCTCAGTCAGGCTCAGGAGATGATTAACGATCCGCAGCAGGAGATCGATCTGGTGCTACTGGATGTCTACATGCAGCAGGACAGCGGGCTCGATCTGCTGCCGACCATCCGCGAGTCGGGGCGCGCTATCGATGTCATCATGATCACCTCGGCAGCGGATGCCGCCACGGTGCAGACCGCGATGCATTACGGGGTGGTCGATTACCTGATCAAACCTTTCCAGTTTCCGCGCTTTGAAGAGGCGCTCACCACCTGGCGGGAGAAGCGCAAGCTGATAACCGGCCAGCCCTATTACGAACAGGCCGACGTTGACCGCCTGCTGCACGGCGGCGCGCCAGAGGCCAGCGACGCGCGCAAGCTGCCTAAGGGATTAACCGCGCAAACCCTGCGCACACTCTGCCAGTGGATTGACGCCCATCCGGATGTCGAATTCTCTACCGATGAGCTGGCGGCGGCGGTGAATATCTCCCGCGTTTCGTGCCGCAAGTATCTGATTTGGCTGGCGCAGATCAATATTCTCTATACCACTATCCACTACGGCGCTACCGGGCGGCCGGTCTATCGCTACCGCCTGGTCGCCGAGCAGTACAGTTTGCTTAAGCAGTACAGTCAGTAACACGATAGCCGCTGTCCAGCGGCGCAAAACGCAGCCGCTGCGGCGATGAGAGAATAATGTCGCGATTTTTGGTGACGAAAATCGCGTCGATATCCTGCCGCTGACGCAGTGCTGCGCAGCCCTTCTCTACACCGAGGCCGAACAGCAGCGTAGTCCAGATATCGCCGTCTAAAGAATCCGCGGAAATAACCGTCACGCTATCGAGTTCGTTATCCAGCGGATAACCGCTGCGCGGGTCGAGAATATGGTGCCAACGTTTGCCATCCTGTTCGAAATAGCGCTCGTAGGTCCCCGAGGTGACCACCGATTGCCCGTTGATCGTCAGGGAACCGATCAGCGCCTGCGCGTCGGCAAATGGTTTTTTCAGGCCAATGGCCCATTCGCCGAGGGTATGCACATTGCCGCCGAGGTTAATCAGCGCCTTCTCAACCTGCTGCTGACGGAGATAATCGCGCACGCGGTCAGCGATATAACCTTTGGCAATCGCCCCGAGATCCAGCTCCATCCCCGGCTGCTGGAGAAACACGCTGCAGGTCGCCTCATCAAGGATCACCTCCTGTGGGCGGGTCAGCGCCAGTCGGGCTTTGATATCAGCCGCGACAGGCACGCTGTGCCCGTGAAAACCAATTCGCCACAGCTTCACCAGCGGGCCGATGGCGAGGTTAAAGGCGCTGTCGCGCACCATGCTGGCGGCTTTGGCGCACTGGATCAGCTGAAAGACCGGCCGGCTGACGGTGACCGGATGACGCCCGGCGGCGTGGTTGATGTCCATCACCTGCGACTCGGCGCGGTTAACGGTGAGCAGGTCTTCGTAGCGCTTGATAAGCTGGAAAACGCGGGAGGCCATCGCCTCATCGTGGGAACAGAGTTTGAGCAGGATGGGCGAGCCCATCAACACGGCGGAGTAGCTATAGACGCGGTTATCGGACATCGGGCTCTCCTTAGAAGGGGCAAGCCGGGCGGCGAAAGCGCCAGCCCGGCAGGAGCAAGGTTACAGGTTATCCTCTGGCACGTTTCGCCGCCTGATGGCCCGCGAGGGTACCGAAGATGATGATATCCGCGACCGCGTTACCGCCGATACGGTTGCCGCCGTGGATCCCGCCCACCACTTCACCGGCGGCGTAGGCGCCGCGGATCGGCTGCTGCGCCACATTCAGCACTTCGCCATCGGTATTAATGGTCACGCCACCCATGGTGTGGTGCACCCCGGGGGCGATACGAATAGCGTGGAACGGACCTTCGTTGATCGGCGCGCGCAGCGCGGTGGTGCGGCCAAACTGTTCATCATGCTGTTTTTCCACCGCCCCGTTGTAGCACTCGAGGGTGGCGAGGAAAGCATGGTAATCCATCCCCAGTTTCTCCGCCAGTTCCCGCGGTGAGCTGGCGCTGGTGACGAAGCCTTTGGCGATGTACTCGTCGGCAGCTTTGTTTTTCGCCCGTACATGCTCGTCAAAGACGATGTACGCATAGTGTTCCGGCAGAGCGATAATCGCCGCCGAGACTTTATCGCGGGTCTCCATCTCATTGAAGAAGCGGTTACCCTGCTGGTTGACGAGGATCGCCCCGCCGCCGCGAATCGACTCGGAAATCAGGTACGAGGTCTGCTGCTCAACGGTCGGGTGAATCTGAATTTCGCCCATGTCCACGGTGCCGGCGCCGATGCGCTCCAGCAGCGCGATACCGCTCCCGGTAGCCCCTTTGTGGTTAGTGGTGACAAAGCCTTCGAGGTCCGGACGATACTTCACGACCATCGCGCTGTTGGCGCTGAAGCCGCCGGTGGCCACTACGATGCTTTTGGTCTGTACTTCAATAACTTCTTTCTCGTCGTTGACCAGACGTACACCGCTAACCTCATTCCCGCTCATCAGGATCTCTTCCACCGAGGTATCCAGCAGGACGTCAATACCGCGTTTGGTGATGTTGCGCACCAGGCCGCTAATCAGATAGCCGCCGACCGCTGACCCGTCGCGCGGACGGTGGGTACGGTCAATGCTCATCCCACCGGTGGTGGTGATATCGTTGAGCATAATGCCGCGGTCCGCCAGCCACTCAATGGCTTGCGGCGCATTCTCCACAAAGCGACGCAGTAGCTGCGGGTTGTTTTTGTTGTGGCCGCCTTTCAGGGTTTCCTGATAGAACAGCTCTTTACTGTCCTGAATCCCTTTCACGCGCTGGAAGCGAGTTTCCGCGGCGTTCATCCCGGCAGAAGCCTTAATGGTGTTCCCGCCGATGGTCGGCATTTTTTCGACGATCAGCACGCTGGCCCCTTCGTCGTGAGCCTGAATGGCTGCCGCCAGACCGGCGCCGCCGCTCCCTACCACCACCACATCATAGCTTTTCGGCGCGGCGTCATTGCCGCCCTCTTCCGCCGCCAGCGCTTTGCTGGATTTCAGCATCGCTTTGGCGACCGCTTTTTTCACCGCTTCGCTCTGGCTGGTGGCGCCGGAAATCGCGTCTACGTGCGGGGTATTAGCGGTGAGGATACGTTCACGGATCTCTTCGAAGCTGGTGGTGAACTCCACGGTCTGCACCGGGCTCGCCGCCAGTTCGATATCGGCAATATGGTCATTTTCGAGGCTGACGTTGATCACCAGCTCATTGGCGTCATCGTGGACGGTCTCAACAAACATCCCCGGTTTAAATTTGGCATCACCCATGCTCATGTCGCGGATCATCGCTTCCACCAGCGAGAAGCGCCACAGCGGTTCCGGAATGTGCAGCGCTTCACGCTGGGTGCTGTCGATAAACAGCTCCAGCTCTTCGCCGGCGGCGATACGTGACGCCCAGTCCGGATAGGCGATGCAGGCGCGGCCTACCGCAATCAGGTCATAGCCGTGATCGAGGCCCTGCTCGGCATCAGCGGCGTTGACTACCCCGCCGACCCCCATCACCGGCACCTGGGCCAGGGTTTCAGAGCGCATAGCGCAGTATTTCTCAATCAGCGGCGTCGGATCGCTGGTATCGACGATAGACGGGCGCAGGGTGGCACCCACCGAGAAGTGGAGATAATCGACACCGCGGGCGGCCAGTTTTTCCAGCAGGTACATGGTGTCGTCGAAGCGGATCCCCGGGACCTCCATCTCCTCCGGCGAGAAGCGATAGCCGATGATAAAGGCATCGTCAGCATACTGGCGGGCCATTTTGTGGGTAATATCCAGCACCGCCAGTGGGAAACGGGCGCGGTTGTCGCGGCTACCGCCCCACTGGTCGTCACGCTGGTTGGAGTTCGGCGAATAGAACTGCTGGATGAGATAGGTGTTGGCGCCGTGAATTTCGACGCCGTCAAAACCGGCGAGGATCGCGCGACGGACGCCGTCGCCAAACTTGGCGATCATCCCTTCCACTTCTTCTCCGCTCAGCGCTCGCGGCATGGCGGCGCCCTCACGCGGAGCGGCGATGGCGCTCGGCGCCACCGGCTGGCGGCCCCCGATCAGCTGCGGGTCGACCATACGGCCGCCGTGGTAGATCTGCAGAATCGCTTTTGAACCTTGCGCTTTGATCGCCTCGGCGATTTTCGCCAGGCCGGCAATTTTTTCATCATTATCAATGCCGATCGCACCCGGGAAGGCCAGACCGTAGTCATCAATAAAGCAGCACTCGACAATAATGGTGCCGATGCTGCCGGCGCGCGCGCGGTAGTACTCCACCAGCTCGCTGGTGACGGTGCCATCGAAATAACCGGTGCAGGTGGTCATCGGCGCCATGAGCAAACGGTTTTTCAGCTCGGTACCATTTGGTAAAGTAAATGGCTGCAAAATACGTTCGTTACTGGTCATAAGTTACGCTCCAGATTTTAAAATATTAAAAGCTCAGAATGGGGTGACGGAATCATTATTGATTGTGGTTTTTAATTCCTGCTGTCATGCCAATAATATAGCGCGTTTTTTAGTTACTAAACTAATTACGTTAGTTATAAAACTATTTAACCCCAACAATAACATCACTACCTCTATTGTATTATTAAAATAATAAATTACATTTACATAATACAAATTCTCGATAACATTTATGATACTTTTGTTAACATAATTAATGACAAGGAAAAACCATAAAAAAACAGTAAAATCAGATGCATACAAAAACAAAAAATAATTTTAGCATTTATTATTCATTTATATTTTAACATCTATCGATATTTTAGCCAAATTAACACCTCACCATATAGGGTTATACTGATAATAAAAAAAATAGTGAAATCACCGGCTTTTCTTGATCTTGATCAATTGCAACGGCCATTGAAAGCGCAATATATAAATAACCAACAAATTTAATTTAACGCCTCATAAAACGCGTTAAATAAGCGCCCTGTCGATACTCAGAAACGCAAAATAAAAACTAAAGTAACTTTTGTAATTAAAGAAACCACTGAGCATGTCGCTGGCGTAAACGTTATTTTCAACAACTTGCAGATACTCATTATGAAAGAGAAAAAGACAACCATACCGCCTGCCGGTGCAGTCAAGCCAACGACTGCGAATAAAAAACGTCTCCTGATGATGGCGCTGCCGATTATCGTTGCCGTGCTGTTATTGTTCGTCCCGGTCCCGGACGGCCTACCGCCGTACGCCTGGCACTACTTCGCTATCTTTGTCGGGGTGATCGTCGGGTTGATTTTTGAACCGCTGCCCGGCGCCGTTATCGGCATCACCGGCGTGGTAGTTATTGCCCTGTGCAGCCAATGGCTGCTGTTCAGCCCGGATCAGATGGCCGCGCCAGGCTTCAAAATGGCCGGCGCCTCCTTTAAGTGGGCGGTGAGCGGCTTCGGCAACTCCACCGTGTGGCTTATCTTCGGCGCGTTCATGTTCGCCGCCGGCTACGATAAAACGCAGTTCGGCCGCCGCCTGGCGCTGATTCTGGTGAAATATCTTGGCCGTCGCAGCCTGACGCTCGGCTACGCCATCACCTTCGCGGATCTGCTGCTGGCGCCGTTTACACCGTCTAACACCGCACGCAGCGGGGGGACTATCTACCCGATTATCGCTAACCTGCCGCCGCTGTATGGTTCAAAACCAAACGATCCGAGCGCACGTAAAATCGGTTCCTATCTGATGTGGGTAGCGATCACCGCCGCCTGTATCACCAGCTCGATGTTCCTGTCGGCGCTGGCCCCGAACCTGCTGGCCCTGGCGCTGGTCAAAAGCATTGTTGGCATCAATATCTCCTGGGGCACCTGGTTCATCGCCTTCCTGCCGCTGGGTATCCTGCTGATTCTGGCCATGCCGCTGCTGGCCTACTGGTTCTACCCGCCAGAAGTGAAAGTCAATAACGAAGTGCCACTGTGGGCCGCGCGTGAACTGGAAAAACTGGGCAAGCTGTCACGCAATGAAATTCTGCTGCTGGTCTTCGTCTGCTTCGCGCTGATGATGTGGATCTTCGCCGCCGACTGGATCGAACCGGCGCTGGCTGCCCTGCTGGTTATCGTGCTGATGCTGTGGACCGGCGTGCTCTCGTGGAGCGATATCACCAACAACAAAGCGGCATGGAACACCTTTGTCTGGTTCGCCACCCTGGTGGCACTGGCCGACGGCCTCTCATCCACCGGCTTTATCGCCTGGCTGGGTAAAGAGGGCGGCGCGCTGATGAGCGGCATCTCCCCGGGGATGGCGACCATCGTCCTGCTGCTGGCGTTCTACTTGCTGCACTATCTGTTTGCCAGCACCACCGCGCACACCACCGCGCTGCTGCCGGCCATGCTGACCATTGCCTCGACTATCCCGGGAATGAATATGGAAGTGTTTGTCCTGCTGATGGTCACCTCGCTGGGCGTGATGGGGATCATCACCCCGTACGGTACTGGCCCAAGCCCAATCTACTACGGCAGCGGCTACCTGCCGACCAAAGATTACTGGCGCCTCGGCACCATCTTTGGCGCCATCTTCCTGGCCGCCCTGCTGCTGATTGGCTATCCGTGGATGTCCATGATGTTCTGATTCATAACCGCCGGGACTACCCCGGCGGTTTTTATCTTTATGGAGTAAGTGACTATGTCGACTAAACCGTTTGTTTATCAGGATCCGTTTCCGCTGGCGCACGACGATACGGAATACTATCTGCTCAGCAAAGAGCACGTCTCCGTCGCCGAATTTGACGGCCAGGAGGTCCTGAAAGTAGAGCCACAGGCGCTGACCCTGCTCGCTCAGCAGGCCTTCCACGACGCCGCCTTTATGCTGCGCGTCTCCCATCAGCAACAGGTCGCCTCGATTTTGCTCGACCCGGAAGCCAGCGATAACGATAAATATGTCGCCCTGCAGTTCCTGCGCAACTCGGAAATTGCCGCCAAGGGCGTGCTGCCTACCTGCCAGGATACCGGCACCGCGATTATCATGGGGAAAAAAGGCCAGCGCGTGTGGACCGGCGGCGGCGATGAAGCCGCCCTGGCGCAGGGCGTTTACAACACCTATACCGAAGATAACCTGCGTTACTCGCAGAACGCGCCGCTGGATATGTATAAAGAGGTTAACACCGGTACCAACCTGCCTGCGCAGATCGATCTCTACAGCGTCGACGGTGAAGAATATAAATTCCTGTGCATGGCGAAAGGTGGCGGTTCCGCCAATAAAACCTATCTCTATCAGGAAACCAAAGCGCTGATCACTCCGGCGAAGCTGAAAAACTATCTTGTTGAGAAGATGCGCACCCTCGGTACCGCCGCCTGCCCGCCGTACCACATCGCGTTTGTGATCGGCGGCACCTCGGCGGAAGCGACGCTGAAGACCGTGAAACTGGCTTCGACCCGCTATTACGACGGTCTGCCGACCGAAGGCAACGAACACGGTCAGGCGTTCCGCGACGTGCAGCTGGAGCAGGAATTGTTGCAGGAAGCGCAGAACCTCGGCCTCGGCGCGCAGTTCGGCGGGAAATACTTCGCCCACGATATCCGCGTGATCCGTCTACCGCGCCACGGCGCCTCCTGCCCGATCGGCATGGGCGTCTCCTGCTCCGCCGACCGCAATATCAAAGCCAAAATCAACCGCGATGGCATCTGGATCGAGAAGCTGGAGAGCAATCCGGGGAAATATATTCCTGAGCATCTGCGTCAGGCCGGCGAAGGCGAGGTGGTAAGCATCAACCTGAATCAGCCGATGAGCGAGATCCTGGCGCAGTTGTCGGCACATCCGGTCTCCACCCGCCTGAGCCTCAACGGCACCATTATCGTGGCCCGCGACATCGCCCACGCCAAGCTGAAAGAGCTTATCGATAATGGCGAAGCGCTGCCGCAGTACGTCAAAGATCATCCGATCTATTACGCGGGCCCGGCAAAAACGCCTGCCGGTTACGCTTCCGGCTCCCTCGGCCCGACCACCGCGGGACGTATGGATTCCTATGTCGATCTGCTGCAATCGCACGGCGCCAGCATGGTGATGCTGGCCAAGGGCAACCGCAGCCAGCAGGTGACCGATGCCTGCCACAAACACGGCGGCTTCTACCTCGGCAGCATCGGCGGCCCGGCGGCAGTGCTCGCCCAGCAAAGCATTAAGAGCCTCGAGTGCGTGGCTTATCCGGAGCTGGGGATGGAAGCTATCTGGAAAATCGAAGTCGAAGACTTTCCGGCGTTTATCCTCGTCGATGATAAAGGTAACGACTTCTTCCAGCAGATCCAGAATAAGCAGTGCGCCGGCTGTAAACAGCACGGTTAACGCTTTCCTCTGACGTTGATTCAGGCCATCGCCGTTTGGGCGATGGCTTTTTTTATGTCCGCGCCCCCAGCTTGAATTCACTTCGCGCCAGGCTATGCTCAACTACAAGCCCTCCGTTTTTTGCTGAAAAATAACAATAATTCTTATCTCAGGTGCCGCTATGAACAGGATGAGCATCGTTATCCTCTGGGCGCTGGCGCTGCTGGTGCTCCAGCCGGCGCTGGCCGCCGAACCGCGACAGCAGCCAACCGCACGCGAGCAGGCACGCACGGTGTACATTTTCCATCAGCCGATGGTGATGCTGCAGGCCACCTTTGGCCAGACGACACCTGAAGAACGCGTTTTGCGCACCCGCAGCGCCCTGCGCGCCTTTACCGAAGATGATATTCGCCAGCCGCTGCGGGTCGTACCGGTTATCCGCTATGGTCATCCAGGCCGGTTGTTCCTGATGAACGGCAAACCGGTGTTGCTGCTGAGCCAGGCGGATCTCGACGAGGGGGATGACTTAACCCTCGACCAGGCGGCCCAGCGGGTGCTGGCGCGTATGGAAG
>ERZ506228.87-NODE-87-length-19945-cov-4.59729_pt1 | contig 19945 bp, 20 predicted proteins | sample MGYA00512366_ERZ506228 | MGnify/ENA metagenome assembly ERZ506228
GTGACTGGAGTTCAGACGTGTGCTCTTCCGATCTCATTGCGGTCGTTCCCGTACGATAACCTCCCTTTATCATATATCAGTTAATAAAAAATAATAGGTTTTGATAACTGTTATGCCTACGAAAGCATTCGTGATACTCCTGTCCCAGGCTGCGGGCGTTTAAAATATCACCATCCAACATAGCGTGATTAAAACAAACCAGAAGATCAGCATGGCACCAAGCGTAATACACAAGCTCTGTAATCCTTTTTCAGACATTGGCATTCCCTTATTTTGTTATTCGTTGAATACAGTACGAAGAGTCTAATGACTGGACAATTTAAAATTTTTTAATTCACTATTAACTGGCTCATCCTTTTTACTGATTCTCATATTAATGAATGATAATAAATCAGGCCGAAGAGGGTCATACCCCATCAAAAGATATCCGGGCACAGACATGTCCGGACGGTCAAAAACATAACAGTGGCCAACTGTTATCGTAAAAAATGGCCGGACTGTTTCTGCCCCCTCACTCCCGCGCTGCCTAAAATTGCGCTGAATCAATTTTGTTGTGGAGTCCTGCATGTTCGGTCTTGATGCATTCCATCTGGCGCGAATTCAATTCGCCTTTACGGTCTCGTTTCACATTATTTTCCCCGCCATTACCATCGGACTGGCCAGCTATCTGGCGGTGCTCGAAGGCTTATGGCTAAAAACAAAAAATCCTGTCTGGCGCTCGCTGTACCATTTCTGGTCGAAGATATTCGCCGTCAACTTTGGCATGGGGGTGGTTTCCGGGCTGGTGATGGCCTATCAGTTTGGCACCAACTGGAGCGGATTTTCAGAATTCGCGGGCAGTATCACCGGCCCTCTGCTGACCTATGAAGTTCTGACGGCGTTCTTTCTGGAAGCGGGCTTTCTCGGGGTAATGCTTTTCGGCTGGAACCGCGTAGGGCCGGGGCTGCACTTTTTCGCCACCTGCATGGTGGCGCTGGGCACCATTATCTCGACGTTCTGGATCCTCGCCTCTAACAGCTGGATGCAGACCCCGCAAGGGTTTGAGATTGTTGATGGCCAGGTGGTGCCCGTCGACTGGCTGGCAGTGATCTTTAACCCGTCATTCCCCTATCGTCTTCTGCACATGACGGTAGCGGCGTTTCTCAGCAGCGCGCTGTTCGTCGGTGCATCGGCGGCATGGCATCTGCTGCGCGGCAACCAGTCGCCGGCGATACGCAAGATGTTTTCAATGGCGCTATGGATGACGCTGCTGGTCGCGCCCGTTCAGGCGCTAATTGGCGATATGCATGGCCTGAATACCCTGAAGCACCAGCCGGCTAAAATCGCCGCCATTGAGGGCCACTGGGAAAATCCGCCCGGGGAGCCGACGCCGTTACTGCTGTTTGGCTGGCCCGATATGGAGCAGGAGCGCACCCGCTACGGTCTCGAGATCCCGGCCCTGGGCAGTCTGATCCTCACCCACAGTCTTGATAAACAGGTGCCGGCATTGAAGGAGTTCGCGCCTGAGGATCGTCCGAACGCTACCGTAGTGTTCTGGTCGTTTCGCCTGATGGCCGGGCTGGGCATGTTGATGCTGCTGCTCGGCGTGCTGGCCCTGTGGCTGCGCCGCGGCGGCCGGCTATACCACTCACGACCGTTTCTGCATTTTGCTCTGTGGATGGGGCCTTCCGGCCTGATTGCCATTCTCGCCGGCTGGGTCACTACCGAAGTAGGCCGCCAACCCTGGGTGGTGTATGGCGTTCAGCGCACCGCCGATGCCGTTTCCGCCCATGGCGATCTGCACATGTCAGTAAGTTTGTTGACCTTTATCGTGGTGTACAGCGCTGTGTTCGGCGTCGGCTACAGCTATATGCTGCGCCTGATACGTAAAGGGCCACAGGAGATGCACCCGGCGACATCCGGAACCCCTGCCCGCCCACTGTCCGCCGCCACTGAAGGCTATCTGCAGAAGGAGTCCCGCTAATGGGTATCGAATTATCGGTGATCTGGTTTGTGATTATTGTCTTTGCCACGCTGATGTACATCGTCATGGATGGCTTTGACCTGGGCATCGGCCTGCTGTTCAGCACGGTGCGGGGCGGCGGAGATCGCGACGTAATGGTTAACAGCGTCGCGCCGGTATGGGATGGCAATGAGACCTGGCTGGTGCTCGGCGGCGCAGGGCTATTTGGTGCCTTTCCCCTCGCCTACGCGGTGATCATCGACGCCCTGTCGATTCCCCTGACCCTGATGCTGATCGGCCTGATTTTTCGCGGCGTCGCCTTTGAGTTTCGCTTTCAGGCTACACCGTCGCATCGACCGTTCTGGGATCGCGCCTTTTTTGGCGGCTCCCTGCTGGCGACCTTTAGCCAGGGCGTGGTGGTCGGAGCGGTGATCAACGGTTTTACCGTCAATGGCCGCGCCTTTAGCGGCGGCATGTTTGACTGGCTTACCCCCTTCAGCTTGTTTTGCGGACTGGGGCTGTGCGTGGCCTATGCCCTGCTGGGCGCAACCTGGTTGGTGATGAAAAGTGAAGGGGCGCTGCAGCAGCGGATGCGCGGCGCGGCACGCTGGTTACTGGTCGCCCTGCTGGCGGTATTTGCCGTCATCAGCCTGTGGACGCCCCTGGCGCACCCGGCGATTGCCGAGCGCTGGTTTAGCCTGCCGAATCTCTATTACCTGCTGCCGGTGCCGGCGCTGGTGATCCTGATTAGCGCCTGGCTGTGGCGCACGCTGCATCAGCGTAACCGCCATGTTTCGCCTTTCACGCTGACGCTGGGGTTGGTATTCCTTGGCTTTAGCGGGCTGGGGATCAGCATCTGGCCGCATATAATTCCGCCGTCCATCACCCTGTGGCAAGCGGCCGCCCCGCCGCAAAGCCAGGGCTTTATGCTGGTGGGCGCGCTGCTGATTATTCCGGTGATCCTGGGCTACACCTGCTGGAGCTATTACGTTTTCCGCGGCAAAGTCCAACCCGGGGAGGGCTATCACTGATGAAAACCGCCTGGACTAAGCGTCTGCTCTGGCTAATCGTACTGTGGGGAGGCAGTGTGCTGACGCTGGCCGCGATCAGCCTGCTGTTCCGCCTGCTGATGACCGCCGCAGGGCTAAAAGTCTAAGTGGGATGCAGAGAAGTCCGAAAATGGACTTCTCCATTTTATCTTCACTTTTGCCTGCTGAAATACGGCGACACATTAGAAGAAAGGATATTGCTATGAAGAAGTTAGCTTTTCTCTCCGCCGTAATGACGCTGGGATTATCGTCATGGGCTTTTGCTGCAGATAACCCGCCGCCGCCGCCGGAAAAAGGGGCACAGCATGACGGCCAGGGCGCACAGCACCAGGGGCAGCCACCGGCGAAGGACGGTCAGCACAACGGCAAACAACCACCGCATAACGGTAAACAGCCACAACACGATGGTAAACAACCGCCGCACGACGGTAAACAGCCGCAACACGATGGTAAACAACCGCCGCATGACGGCAAGCAGCCGCCCAAAGGTGGCGAGCACAACGGGAAACCGCTGCCGCCGAAAGCGTGATCCCTCTGGCCTGGCCCTCTGCGCCAGGCTTTTTTTTCGCCCTCCTTCAGTCCCCATTGACAAACGCTTGCCCTTCTTTGAATTAACCACAAATAAACCTGCGCTCCGCCAGGCATAGTAGGCCTACGTTTTGATTCGCAGAGAAAAGGTATGTTGAGGAGAAGCATAAGCGCCCTGCTGTTGCTGTGTGCGCTTTTTTCAGGACATCTGCTGGCTCACCGCCAGGGACACGATTACTTTCCGCTGCAAAGCCTCGAACAGCAGCTGCTGCACGAGGCGGATAGCGATGAGCTGCGCAGCCGGTGTGAAGAGATTGCCGCCGAACTGCGTGAGCATCATCTCTGGCAGAACGCCCGCAAGCCGCAGGCGCCCTTAAGCCTGTAGCGTCGAATCAGGCGCCTTTGCGTTTAGGCAGGGTTTTCAGCAGCTCGTCCGGGCTGACGGAAGCCACAATGCTCCCCGGATGCGGCATTTTCAGGATATGATTTTTAATCTTGCCCACCACGTGCATTTCGCACGGCCGGCAGTCAAATTTCAGGGTCAGCACTTCATCGCCATGGATCAGCTGCATCGGCGTGGCTTTCCAGCTTTTGATGGAGCCTTTGGCCTGTTTCGGACAGAGGTTAAAGGCAAATCGCAGGCAGTGTTTGGTGATCATCACCGGCACATCGCCCTTCTCTTCGTGCGCCTCATAGGCGGCGTCAATCAGCTGCACGCCATAGCGCTGGTAAAAGGCCCGCGCCTTATGGTTATAGACGTTGGCGAGGAAGGAGAGATGGGTCTCCGGATAGACCGGCGGCGGAACGGAGACGGGTTTGCGGGTGCCGCGCTGCCAGGCGTTGAGGCGCGCGTCATCCAGCATCTCGGCAGTTTCCCGACGCAGCTGGTTGAGCAGGCTGTTGGGAACAAACAGCGGCGGCAGATTAACCTGTACATCGCGCGCATAATAGATGGTTTGCCCCAGTTTAGTGACACCGTCACGCAGGTTAGCCAGCGCCTTTTCCGCCTGGTTGGCCTCGGCGAAATCGCCATCGAGAGTATGGGTCACGCTGACGCCATCTTCACAGGTCATGGTCAGCACCAGCTGTTCCTGCCAGCCGCTCAACGTCACGTCTACCGCGATGCGGCGTTCACTGGAGGTCTTTAGCAGCGCCTGCTGCCAGTTATGATCAAGGTTGCGGTTGAGCGCCTGATGCGGGCGCACTTTATGCAGATCCGCCGGCATCTCGTTCGGCCACACCCGATAACGATTTTCTCCGGTTTTTTCCACGGTATTGGCGCGAAAGCCCACCACTTCACGCTTAATCATCACGTTGAGACCGTCGCCGTTCGTTAGCGGTTCGCTGACCTCAACGTCGAGATGATCTTTACCCACCTTCAGCACTTCTCCCACCGGCAGGCCGATAAATTTTGGCGAATCAAACGCGCCGATATCCCCTTTGCGGGCATTAACAAAGTAGTCGGTGCTGCCGCGATGGAAGGTTTTATCGGTGGACGGAATAAAGAAGTGCTCGGTGCGTCCGGCCGAGGCGCGCGCCAGGTCGCCACGATCGTCGATAATGGCATCCAGCATCTGCCGGTAGTGGGCGGTGATGTTTTTCACGTAGCTCATGTCTTTGTAACGACCTTCAATTTTGAAGGAGCGAACGCCGGCATCGATCAGCGCTGCCAGGTTGGCGGTCTGGTCGTTGTCTTTCATCGACAGGAGGTGTTTTTCATAAGCTACTACCCGCCCCTGATCGTCCTTCAGGGTATACGGCAGGCGGCAGGCCTGCGAGCAGTCGCCACGGTTGGCGCTGCGTCCGGTCTGGGCGTGAGAAATGTAGCACTGGCCAGAATAAGCGACGCACAAGGCGCCATGGATAAAAAATTCGATGGTAGCGTCGGTGTGGTCGTAAATGGCTTTGATCTGGCTAAGGTTCAGTTCGCGTGCCAGTACGATCTGGCTGAAACCCGCGTCGGAGAGAAATTTCGCTTTTTCCACACTGCGAATATCGCACTGGGTGCTGGCATGCAGCTCAATCGGCGGCAGGTCCAGCTCCATGATCCCCATATCCTGCACAATCAGCGCGTCAACACCCGCCTCATAAAGATCGGTAATCAGCCGCTGCGCCGGCGCCAGTTCATCGTCATGCAGAATGGTGTTCAGCGTCACAAAGACCTTCGCGCCATAACGATGAGCGAAAGGCACCAGCCCGGCGATATCGCTCAGACTGTTGCTGGCATTATGGCGGGCGCCAAAGCCGGGCCCACCAATGTAAACGGCATCGGCGCCGTGGAGGATCGCTTCGCGAGCGATACCGGCGTCGCGGGCAGGACTAAGAAGTTCAAGACGATGATTGTGCAGGCGCATACGCGTGTTGTTATCCAGTATAAGGGGGTCGAAATGGCGGCTATTGTAGTCAGAACCGGGCACAGACGAAAACCTTTTCCGCCGTCGCGTGACGACGAATTTTCACTTTTCAGCAAAGTACTGAAGGAAAAGATATTTCCCTCAATTAACGGCACAGAGTACTGTCTTCACGTATTCCGGATTTTCCTCGTCACGTTGTGAGTGGTTATCATCAGTCATCTTGTCTGGCCGCGGGTCCGCCCGCGGTTTTTTCTTTTGGATAATGGATAAGAGAATGGAAATGGGCCGCCTGAACGCCGCGGTTACGATACGCGTGGGCCGCATCGCCGGCGAAGCGCCGTCCCTCACCTGCCTGCAGTAAATGCCACTCCCCCTGCAAACAGAGCTCGAGGGTGCCGCTAATCACCACCACATGTTCAATCACCCCTTTCTCATGCGGCGTCGATTCGCTCAGCGCCCCGGGGGCGAGTGTTATTGAGAAATGATCAAAGCGCAGCTCCGGGTCCCATGGAAAAACCGGGGTCACCACCATCGCCTGCTGCTGCGGATCAAACGCGGCGGGCGCAGCGCTGGCGTCAGGCACAATAAACGCCGAAAACGGCACGTTTAGCCCGGTGGCAATCTTCCACAGCGTCGCCACCGTCGGGCTCGATTCATTACGCTCAATCTGCCCGAGCATAGCTTTCGACACCCCGGTCTCTTCCGCCAGACGGGACAGACTCCAGCCGCGCTGCTGGCGCAGGGTTTTGAGCGTTGCCGCCAGATGTTGCGCAATATTCATCCTACCTCCTGATTATGCTGACCAAAGTATACCCGCATTTGCCTGATTCTACAGGGCGTTTAGCGGCTTCCCTGGCCGTTGCGGCCGAGAATACTTGTCGGCTATCTGCGATCTCACCTTCACCTTGTGCGTTATAGCGCACAATGATAGATTGATTGGACGTTATAACGCACAAGAGAATACTATGCGCGCCTTTACTGTTCCGCTTCCTACCCTGTTTGCCGGCTTCGTCGCCGTGCTGGTGGGTTATGCCAGCTCCGCCGCCATCATTTGGCAGGCCGCCGCCGCGGCCGGCGCTACGCCCGGGCAGATCGCCGGCTGGATGACGGCGCTGGGTCTCGCCATGGGGATTAGCACCCTCGTCCTGAGCGGCTGGCGTAAAGTGCCTGTGCTCACCGCCTGGTCAACGCCGGGCGCAGCGCTGCTGGTCAGCGGCCTGCAAGGCGTTACCCTTGCTGAAGCCGTGGGGGTGTTTATCTTCGCTAACGCGCTGATCGTCCTCTGCGGCGTGACGGGCCTGTTTGCCCGGCTGATGAAGATCATTCCCCATTCGCTGGCCGCCGCGATGCTGGCCGGCATTCTGCTGCGGTTTGGTTTGCAGGCCTTCGCCGGTTTGCAGGATCATCTGCTGCTGTGCGGCGGCATGCTCGCCGCCTGGCTTCTCTGTAAAGCACTATGGCCCCGCTTCGCGGTGGTGGCCGCGCTGGTCGTCGGGGCGCTGATCGCGGCGGCATCCGGGGACGTCGCCAGCACCGCCGTACCGCTGACGTGGGTGGCGCCGGAATGGATCGCCCCGCAGTTTACGCCATCGCTGCTGCTCAGCGTCGGCCTGCCGTTTTTCCTCGTTACCATGGCCTCTCAGAACGCCACCGGGTTCGCCACCCTGCAGGCAGCGGGCTATACCGTACCGGTGTCGACGCTGATCGTCGCCTGCGGAGGGCTGGCGCTATTGCTGGCTCCTTTCGGGGTCTATTCCATCTGTATCGCGGCCATCACTGCCGCCATTTGCCAGAGCCCGGAAGCGCACCCGGATCCTAACCAACGCTGGCTGGCGGCAATGGCGGCGGGCGTTTTTTATCTGCTGGCCGGGCTTTTCGGCGGGTCGATCACTGCCCTGATGTCAGCCCTACCGACGGCGTGGATCCAGATGCTGGCGGGACTAGCGCTGCTCGGCACCATCGGCGGCAGCCTGTTTCAGGCGGTGCATCAGGCCAGTGAACGCGACGCGGCGGTGCTGACCTTTCTGGTAACCGCCAGCGGCGTGTCGCTGGCGGGAATTGGCTCAGCCTTCTGGGGTGTGGTGTTGGGTGGGGCGAGCTACGGCGTGTTATCCGCGCTGCGCCGCTCGTAGCTGGGACGGCGTCAGGCCGGTGGCGGCTTTGACCCGGTGACTGAAATGGCTGGCAGAGCTGAAACCGCAGGCTAGCGCAATATCGGTTAACGGCAGCGTGCTATGACAGATCAGGTTTTGCGCCTTCGCCATTCGCTGCTGCATGACATACTGATGCGGGGCCATATTCAGCGACTGACGGAACATTCGCGCAAAATGAAACTCACTCAGTCCCGCCTGCTGCGCCAGGTCGGCCAGGGTTAAAGGGTGATCGAGATGAGCGTCGATCCACGCCAGCACGTGACGCTTTACGCCTGGCGCCAGCCCTCCGGTGACCGTCGGCAAACGCCACTGCACGGTGGAATAGTGCTGGATCAGATGGGTGAGCAGTAAGCTGCTGGCGGCGCTGAGGGTCAGCTGGTTCGCCGGCTGCCGCCAGTCGTTAGCCAGCAAAAACTGACGATATACCGCGGTGATTTTATCATCGCTGGCGAAGGTCTTTTCCTGCAGGGTGAAGTTCGCCGGACTGCGGTCCCACACCTCTTCGCCGACGCGACGCAGATGCTCATCGGTACAGTAGAGATGCACAAACGACAGATCGCCGCGGATATCCCAGACGCTTTCATCGCCTTTCGGCATCAGACAAAAACGATCCGGGCCGCCGCCATTTTTCCAGCCGTGCGGGGTTTTTTGATAGCTTTCGTAGCCATCGGCCACGTACAGACTCAACGTATGATGATCGCTGCGTACCGTTATGGTATCGCAGTGGTTATACCAGGCGGCCAGTTGAATACCGGAATTCAGCTCGACGGTTCCCTTCAGCACCGCGTTCTGTCGCCGTAATGTTTCAAATGTCCCGTAACCCATCGTCTTCACACATTGTCTGTAAAAGCCTTAGTCTAGGGAGACTGTGGCGCGGTTTCCAGTCTTCAGCATGCCCTTGTGACAAATAAGCGCAAGAATTTGCAAGCCGACAACAAAACGGTGAAAGCCGCGGGTGACGACAGGCAGCATACTGCCTCCTTCAACAAGGCTAAGGAGAACCAGAGTGAACGCATTACTCTATGCACTCGTTGTCGTCATCTGGGGTACAACGTGGATTGCGATTTTTTTACAGCAGGGGCCGGTGGCGGCACCGGTATCGATTTTCTGGCGTTTCGCCGTAGCCAGCGTGACGATGCTGACGATTCTGTTCGTCACACGACGCCTGCGGCCGCTGCGCGCGAAAGACCATCTGTGCTGCCTGCTGCAGGGCTGCTGCGTCTTTTGCTTTAATTTCTGGTGCTTTTATACCGCCGCAGCCTGGATCAACACCGGGCTGGAATCAGTGATCTTTTCGATGGCCGTGCTGTTTAACGCCATCAACAGCTTTCTCTTTTTCCGCCAGCAACCGCCGGGCCGCTTCTGGGCCGCCGCCGCGCTGGGTCTCGCCGGTATCGTCATCCTGTTTTGGGACGACCTGCTGGCCAACGGACTAAACGCCTCGCTACTGTGGGGGATCGGTCTGAGCGCCCTGGGCACTTATGGTTTTTCGCTGGGCAATATGTTCAGTATTCGCCACCAGCGCCGCGGGCTGGAAACGCTGACCACCAACAGCTGGGCAATGCTGTACGGCACGCTGGTGATGGGAGCGATCGCTCTACTGCGCGGCGATAACTTTATGCCAGAATGGACCGTCAGCTATCTGGGCGCCCTGCTATATCTGGCGCTGTTCGGCTCGGTGATCGCCTTCGGGGCTTATTTCACCCTGGTGGGGCGCATCGGCGCCAGTAAAGCCGCCTATAGTACGCTGCTGTTTCCACTGGTCGCGCTGTCTATTTCCACCGTCTACGAGGGATATGTCTGGCACAGCAATGCCGTGATCGGACTGGCGTTGATCCTGCTGGGTAACCTGGTGATGTTTGCCAGACCTGAACAGCTATTACTGCGTCGGAAGCTGGCCTGAAGCGGCGGGCTGAAGAACAGCGCCGTCGGATGACGGCGCTATAGCCATTAATGCTGAGAAGGGTCGAATTTCACCGCATCGACCGCCATATCATCGATAACCTGCTTCATGGTTTCAATGGTCAGCGGCGTGTTTTCGTTGGCCAGGGTCTTTCCTTCCCCTTTACGAACGACCTTGATCACCGGCTTGTTGGTGCTGGCGTCGATCAGTTCGGCTTCAAAATAGAGGTCGGTGTCCATGGTGCGATGGCCGGTCGCAGCCTGGGTACCGGCAACGATCATCGCTACCGGGATCACTTCATAGAACTGCAGCCCTTCTTTGCTGGAGTCCACCCCGGTAATTGCCCCGCGGAAAATGAGGCTCCGCTTGCCAGCAGTGGTGGCCAGCGGTTTACGCTCGGAAATAGCCTGTTTCAGCTCTTTGTTGGTGTAATTAAGAATATCCTGCAGCGCCTTCTCCCCTACCTGGGTGGTCGGCTTCGGTACCGGATAGTAGGTTACCGGATGGTAAACAACGTTATCGTAGTTAGCCTGATTGTAATTTGGATCGATCCAACGCAGCTCCGACTTGCCGGAAGCGGTAGTGGTTTCTTTCAGGTTGGAATAATCTTTTAAGAAGCCCGAATATTGATTCGGTTGCGCCAGTTTCGACGCACAGCCAGTCAACGCTAACATCCCCGCCAGAGCGGCGACTTTCAGTAAAACGCGAGTACGCATAGAGAGATCCCTGTAAATGCAGTTTTTTTTCGGCAGACGTTATAGCAAATAGGACCCACTAGTTTTGTGACAAAAAAAGGGCTTCGTCAAGGAAGATTTATAAATATTGGTGGCCTGAACATTACGTTATTAAATAATCACTTAAAAATGGAATTGGCCTGCATTTTCTCTCTGCCGATAGGCTGTTTTTTACTCAGCGCTGTCGTGTTTTATTGGCGGACAAGCGACGCAGGTAACCTGATGTATTCCCTGCGTCGAAGAGATTAGACTGACTTGCGCGCCAGAAGCGTAGCGAAGCGCAGTTTGATGCGGTTGCCGTTGGCGTCGGTGCGATGCAGTTCTCCGACGTCTTCATTGTATTTCAGCAGCTCCCAGCCCTGGTAATAGTCGCGCAGCTCGCCAGGTTTAAAGGCAAACGGGAAGCCGACGGTGCAGGGATAATCTTCGGTGTCCATCGCCGCGACAATCAGGTTATACCCCCCGGCGGCGGTGCAACGCTGCATATTATCGATGAGTCCCGGGATAGTGCCGGCCTCAAGAAACATCATCACCACGGTAGAAAGGATCAGGTCATACTCGCCGTCAAAGCGCAGGCTGTTGAGGTCTTTCACCGCAGTGCGCAGGTTATCCAGTCGCTCGGCGGCACGAATGCTCTCCAGATTGTTGACGCTCATGGGATTTTTATCCCATGCCGTCACCGCGAAGCCGTTGGCCGCCAGATAAAGACTGTTACGCCCGTTGCCGCAGCCCAGATCCAACGCCCGCCCCGGCGGCACAATCGTCGCGGCATGTAGCACCTCGGAGTGGGTGCGGGTCAGGCCATATTTTTCACTAAAATAATCCGCGTCACGTATTGTCATGATCCTTCCTTCTTATTCAGGAGTGTTTCCTGGTCGACTTTTACCAGCAGTTTCCCGCTGACCAACAGCAAGGCTGTGCGCAGCAGCAGCAGGCCGACAACCAGATTGCTAAAAATAAATAGCGGCATCGCCAGATGATGAAAAAAGCCGTCTCCCCTAGCCTGGCCGAGATGCAGACCGGTGGTGGCCAGCGCGGAAATACCGAACGAGAAGCTCCAGAAGGAAGCATTGAACGGCTGGCGAAGGTACCAGGGCATCAGACGAAGCATAAACAGCAGCTGTAGCAGGCCATAGCCGAACAGTAGCTTAGCAAAGGTATCGGCCTCCCCGCCGTTGACGCTAAGCCAGGCGCTGCAGGCTACCAGAGCCGGCGCCAGCTGGATCCCCAGCGAGGTGCGCAGCGGCGTCGGTAGCTCGCCCGCGCTGCGCAGACGCTGGAGAATTGCCGGCTCGAGGCTCAGCCAGGAGAAGACCCCGGCGCCGAGGAACACCAGTCCGGCATCGGAAAACCCCAGCGCACCACAGGCCATCGCGCTGATAAAATTATTGGCTACCGTCGGCAGATACAACCCCGGCGTGGTGGCCTCGTGAGGATGCATCCCCCGCCACAGTCCGGCACTTTGCCAGGCGGCATAGGCAAGCTGCAGCGTCACGCCCGGTACAAACAGCCCCAGCGCCAGCGGCCGGCACCACGGCACCAGCCCGATCGCCACCAGCAGCGTGGTGGCCGGAAACAGGCTGACAAAGCTGCTGCTGACCGGATGACGCATCTCCCGCAGCACACTCTCTGGAAAGCGAATCGCCCGGCAGAGAAACGCCATGCTGAGCAGCGCCCACATCGCTATCGCCAGCGTCACCAGCCCATCGCCAATGCTGCGACTCACCGGCCAGAGGGTGCTGGCATAACGCCAGGCGAAGCCCATTCCGATGGTGCCGAGCACCATGCCAAAATAACCTGCCGGCAGGTTCAGCACCTGCCGTGGCTTTTGCTTATTCTTCATTTTGTTGATGATATCAATTTAATTTGAAGTTGCATTTTAAAGGAACCTTATCCCGCACGCTACGGCGAACTTTGCTATGTTTATGTTAACCATAAGTAATGAGGATCGGCCATGCGTAAATACCGTCTCAGCGAACAGACCCGGCAGTATTGTTATCAGGATGAGCATGGCAAACAAAGCGTCACCCTGCGCCAGATCGTGGCGCTTATTGATTTCGCTGACGTCAAAGCGGGCAGCGAAGGCGGCTGGGTGGAAACGGAAAGCGATCTCAGCCAACAGGGTCTCTGCTGGATCTACGATGCCAACAGCGTGGTTTTTGCCGGCGCGCGGATCTTCGACGATGCCCGGCTCACCGGCCCCTGCGTCGTCAGTCATGGGGCCACCATCCGCGGAAAGGCCTGTATCGAGGCCTCGCACATCAGCCACGAGGCGCAAATAAGTGACAACGTCACGGTTTATCATAGCCAGGTGCGTGGTTATTGCCGCCTTGCCGACGAAGCGCGTCTCCTCCCCCACTGCCAGGTGATTGCCGCCCGCGGCCTGACCGCCGATCGTGACAAAGTGCTGCAGATCTATCAGCGAGCCACTGTGAGTGCCTCGCGCATTCTCCACCAGGCACAAATCTACGGCGATGCCTTCGTTGAGCATGCGTTTGTCGAACATCGGGCGGAGGTGTTTGACCAGGCAAGACTTGAGGGGAACGAAGAAAACGACGTCTGGGTATGCGATAACGCCCGGGTATACGGTCACGCGCGTCTGATCGCCGGTCACGGAGAAGATGCCATTCCCACGGTGCGCTACAGTTCACAGGTGGCGGAGAATGCGGTCATTGAAGGCAACTGCCTGCTGAAGCATCGGGCGATGGTCGGCGGCGAGGCGCAGCTGCGCGGCGGGCCAATTCTGCTCGACGACGATGTGCTGATCCAGGGCCGGGCAGTCATCGTCGGCGATGTAATCGTTGAGCAACAGGTAACGATAGACGACGACGTGCAGATCGTCGCGCGCGAAGGCGAAGCCATTCATCTGCGCGGCCCGAAGACGCTCGGCGCGCAGGAGCAGATCACCCGGACACCGCTGTTAGGCGCGCTGTAATGCCTCATCGCGGTCAATAATGCGCGCATAGATATTCTGATCGTCATAGCGGCCGTTCAGATACTCGGCCTGCCTCAGACAGCCTTCAAGGGCAAATCCATTGCGCAACGCCACCTGGTTGCTGCGGGTATTCGCTACCCGGCATTTGATCACAAACCGGCGCACCAGTCCGCTACGGGCATAATGGTGGATAAAGGCCTGCAGGGAACGGGACAGATAACCCTGCCCCTGGTGCTCTTCATCGATCCAGTAGCCGATATAGGCCGTTTTATTCTGCGGTTCAATCTGGTTGAACGACAGGACGCCAATTAGCTGCTTATCGAGAAACAGCAAAAACATTTTGGCGTAATCCCGCTGATGCAGCATCACGTTACCCTGCACATGGCGGCGGGTTTCCTCTTCGCTGCGAACCGCGGCGGGCCAACTGAGCGACTGTTGTAACCAGCGCTGGTTTTTGACCACCAGCTGGTGCAGATCGCTAACATACTGCTCATCAATGGCAATCAGCGTCAGCGCCTCGGTCACCGGGATCGACTCAGGTACTGCTGGGATATCTGCGGTCATAGCGCTCTCTTCAGGCCCGCAGGGACTGCCTGCGGGCGTCGGGTAACTCAGGGTTATTTCATGATCCGGTCGTCAACGTAGTTGCGTTTATCCGCTGCCGGTGGGAAGTACTGATAGAGCCATGTTTCGCTGATGGCGGCCCCCTGACAGCGCAGGAACAAACGCATCTCCACCGGGTCGGTCGAGTCGGAGGTTGGATACCAGTCAAAGAGGATCCGGTAGCCATCGAACGGCTCGACGTAGAGGATCTCTATCTGCTTCGCTTCCCCGCTGGAAAGCGTGATCACCGGTTCAATACCGCGCGGCGCGGCAGCCTTCAGATCGCCGCCGACAAAGTCGATGGCAAAACGGCGCGCCCACTTATCCGGATAGTGCTCGCCCGGCGCCCAGCCTTCCGGGAAGCCGCCCATCCCGGTGCGGGTGGCGAGAACCCGCGCCAGCGGGGTGCTCACCGGCGGCTGCGCGCTCCAGTAGAGACGGTAGCGGAAGTCCAGCTCGTCGCCGGCTTTCACCGCCTTTTCTGGTTGCCAGAAGCAGACGATATTATCCAGTGTCTCGCCGGTGGTCGGGATCTCCATCAGGCTGACCGCCCCTTTGCCCCACTGATTACGCGGTTCAACCCACAGGCTGGGGCGCTTGTTATACCACCCCATCACGTCCTGGTAGTGAGAAAAATCGCGGTCCAGCTGTAGCAGGCCGAAGCCGCGCGGGTTCTTATCCTGGAAGGCATTGAACTGCAGCTTCTGCGGGTTATTCAGCGGTCGGCAGACCCATTCGCCATTGCCCAGCCACATCGACAGCCGATCGGAGTCGTGGATCTGCGGGTGAATGGTATCGCACATCCGCCGCTCGTTGTTGCCGCAGCTGAACATACTGGTCATCGGGGCGATCCCCAGCTGTTTGATGTCCTTGCGGGCGTAGAGATGGTTCTCTACGTCCATAACGACCTGAGTATCCTGGCAGTGGATAGTGAACTTGTAAGCGCCGGTGATGCTCGGGCTGTCCAGAAGTGCATAAACGGTAAATACCGTCGCATCCCCTTTGACCGTTTCGAACCAGAAGGAGGTGAAATCGGGGAACTCTTCCGGTGAATCGGTAAAGGTATCCACCGCCAGCCCACGAGCCGACAGGCCGTACTGGTAGGTGCTGTCTACGGCGCGGAAGTAGCTGGCGCCGAGGAAGGCCACGATATCGCGGCGCGCCAGCTCAGGCGCTTTAAACACCCGGAATCCGGCGAAGCCGAGGTCAGACTGCCCTTCCAGCTGACGGGTATCCACCCCGGCGTCATTGTACTTAAACAGCTCAGGGCGGAAGTGGATCTCGCGCGCCTGTTGGGTATTGGCGTCTAAAGAGAACATCCGCACGCGGCGACGGAACCCCATCCCGACGTGGAAAAACTGGATGTCCAGTTTGCGTTCTTCGATATTGTTCCACAGCGAGTGGTTGGCATCGTACTGGATGCTGTTATAGGCCTGCGGGGTGAGGTTGGCCAGCGTCGGAGGCAGATCGCGCGGGGCGCCGCCCCATGGCTGGCGCGCCAGATCGTGGGCCATAGTCTGCAGTACGGTGTAATCGAAACGACGCGTTTGCCCGTCGGCAATGCCCGCGTCTTCGGCAAAAGCGGCCTGACTGAACAAGGAAGCGACTCCTGACGTTCCGCATACGGCGGCAACAGCCATGGAAGATTTAAGAAAACGTCTGCGGTTCATGCCTGAGAAAGCGTCCTTCTGCACGGGTGAATTGATACGCAACGCCACATCACGCTGCGTGATAAATTCCGCCCACTCTAGACAAAAACGATTAATAATCCAATTGTTGGCGGCAGAAAAAAGGGTAAAAAAGACCTGTCCAGCGGAACTGCCTGTATTTTTACTTTTCCCTACGAGTCTGAATAGGCCGCAGGCAACACACCCGCAGCTTGCCGCGCCGATTTATTGAGCGGATAGCTATTCTCTGTCGCTGAATATTTACCGCATCTATATCTCCCCGCCATGTGCTGTTTTTAGGCACAATTCGCGTAAATTTCCACCACGCCTGGTGCTAACTTTTTATGGATAACCGCGAAATTTCTTTAGGTTAGCGGCCAACATGGGAGCGCCGTCCGGGCGTTCCCTTCACACTCTCCAGGGAATTCATTCAGGAGTATGCTATGCAAGTAAAAGCAGCCGTCACGCTGGGCTATCAGCAGCCTTTCGTTATTAAAGACATCGAGGTCGCCCGGCCGGGCAAGGATGAGATATTGGTCAAAATCGCCGCCACCGGCGTGTGTCATACCGACGCAGTGATGCGCGACAACCCCGGGGTGGTGCCCATGCCGGCGATCCTCGGTCATGAAGGTGCCGGGGTTGTGGCCAGCATCGGAGAAGCGGTCACCGGCATTAAGGCAGGCGATCATGTGGTGCTCAGCTACGCCGCCTGTCATCATTGCGAAAATTGTTTAAGTAACCATCCTTCCGCCTGCGAAGACTTTAATCCACTTAACTTTGGCGGCCGCCGTGAGGATGGCACAACCCCTTATCGCCTGGGAGACCAGGATCTGTCCCTGTTTTTTGGCCAGTCGTCCTTCAGCCAGTATGTGGTGACCCGCGCAACCAATGCCATCGTGGTCGACCCGGAGGTTGATCTTACGCTACTCGGCCCGCTTGGCTGCGGGATCCAGACCGGCAGCGGGACGGTGCTTAACCGTCTGAAACCGGTCGTGGGGGAGTCACTTGTGGTGTTCGGCTGCGGCGCGGTGGGGCTCAGTGCGATCATGGCGGCGAAATTAACCGGCTGCTCGCAAATTATCGCGGTGGATATTCATGACAATCGCCTCGCCCTGGCCGGAGAACTGGGCGCCACGCATCAGATCAACGGCAAAGCACAAGATGCCGTTGCCCGCATCAAACAGATCACCGGTAAAGGGGCTCACTATGCGGTGGAAACCACCGGCGTGTCGGCCATCGTGCTTCAGGCCGTGCATGCGGTGAAACCGTTAGGCACGGTGGCGATTGTGGGCTTTACCGGCGATATCACCTTTAACGTGCAGAACGACCTGATGGCGGAAGGCAAATCGCTGGTCGGAGTGATTGAAGGCGATGCCGTTCCGGCCCTTTTCATACCACTGCTGGTTCAGCTTTATAAGCAGGGCAAATTCCCTATTGATAAGCTCATCCAGCGCTATCCGCTGGCCGAGATTAACCAGGCGTTTGCCGATTCAGCCTCCGGCAAGGTGATCAAGCCGGTAGTGGTCATGTGACATGACGCCGCCACCCGCCGGTGGCGGCGATAGTTTCCCGGCCATGACGACATTTAGTCCAGCGTCACGTGATGCTTCATCACCCGACGAAACAGCGCCAGCCGCGCGCGCATAAAGCGATTCTCCACTTTGAACCCGGCACGTTTATGTAACCCAATGCGCAACAGACGATCCCGTCCGCGCAAGCACGCCGGCCAACGCACCGCGCCGGAAAGCGCCTGCTCGCCGCTGGCGACGCGAGCAAACTGGGCCCAGTAGTCAGCGACCTGAGCGGCAAAGGCCAGATCCGCTGCGCTGGCGTACTGCCGGACGGGTTCTGTCAGCCGTAGGTTATCAAATACGTAAGGTACCTCGTTGCCATGCCAGGCGCCGTGCGGATAGGTGTCATGCTCCGCCTCCGCGACATAATCAAACCAGTAACGCCAGCACGGCTGGCCGACCCGCTGTTGGGCCTGCATCACTACATAGCCAAGAGTGGTGAAGGCCATATCCCGGCAGACTTCCCGTCCCAACGCCGCGTCGCCTTTCACACCGGGATAGAGCAGTTTGATAAGCCCCAACCCCAGACGGCGCTCGCGGCGCAGCTTCTGGATCTGCCCGGCGATATCGACGCCAAACACCGCCATCACGCTGGCTTCATCGCTGTTGGAGCCGATCATCACCGGCATCGGGTGCTGGCGCCCGGCGAAAAAAGTCTCCAGCATCGGCTGCGGGAGGACCACGTCCCCGGCAATGGGAGCCGGGCCCGTATTCAGCGGCGCGGCGAGCGACCAGAACGCCTCCGCCGGGATCGCACGCAGCTGTTCCGCGCTGGCATTAGGCAAAGCGAAATGGTCCGCCAGCAGGCGGCCTTTCTCCAGCGCCCTCTCCCGCGGCAGGTCGGGTAACGTATACCCGCTCTGGATGATCGCTTTATGAAACAATCCCCTGGCTTTGGGCGAAGCCATCAGCGACAGTACACTGCGCGCCCCGGCGGATTCGCCAAACAGGGTGACGTTAGCGGCATCCCCGCCAAAGGCGTGGATATTGTCCTGAACCCACTGCAGGGCGGCAATCTGGTCGAGCAACGCGAAGTTGTACAGCCGTTCGCCTGCCTCTTCCTCCAGCGCCGGATGGGCAAAAAAGCCGAGGTGGCCCAGCCGGTAGTTAACCGTCACCACTACCACGTCGCGACTGGCAAGCGCTTTGCCATCGTAAGGCGGCAGGCTGCCGGCGCCGATGGTAAACCCGCCGCCGTGAAGCCAGACCATCACCGGCAGCGGCTGCGCGGCGCTGGCGGGGGCCCAGACGTTGAGGTATAAGCAGTCTTCACTGAAACGGCCGGGATCACCGCCGCTGAGTTCACGGCAATAGTCAATGTCCTGCCAGCTGGAAGCTGAAAAAGCGTCGGCCTGACGGACGCCCTGCCAGCGGTCGGGTGGCTGCGGGGCACGCCAGCGCAACGGACCAACCGGCGGCGCAGCGTATGGAATACCGCGCCAGATATAAATCCCCTGCTCTTCGCGCCCGGCCAGACTTCCCTGGCGGGTTTTCGCCAACGGTTTCGACGGATGTTGCATAACCTGCTCCCTGTAAGGCTGATGCCAGCAGGGTACTGATTTTACAGCAGACCGCAACGTCGTTTGCTGCGTTCCTCCGCCTGCCGGTACAGTTCAAACTCATCCTGTACCGGGCAGCCCAGCGCCGCTTCAAAGACCTCGCGGCTGGCATTCCCGTGGCTGCGCGCCTGAATTTCATTGCCCAGATTAGACTGAAAAATACCCGCCGCGCTGACCGGTAAAAAATCTTCATAAATAATCGGCTGGGCGACCACCCACCCGCGCTCAATCAGCGGTTGCGGATCGTCTCCCGGACGAAACGCCTGGCGATGGGCCTCGCCAGCGGGCGTCAGGCGGTAGCGAAACCAGGCCAGCCCCTGCTGACGCAGCAGAAATTCGCTGTCGGGAAATTCACGAAACACCTCCTGCAGATGCAGCTGGTGGCTGAGATTGTCTTTTCCGGTCCCTGCCGCCTGCAGCAGCCGGTCGTACAGCGCGCGTCCTTTTGGCGTTAGCGCAATGCCGCGCTGCTCAATTTCGCCAAAGCGGGCGCTGTGAGTGCCTCTGTGTTCGCCGGCGAACATTACCGGCTCCTCAAGCGCCTTAAAGCTGGTCTGCCGCAGGAGGATCGGGACCTCCCGCCGCGGTGGCCCTTCAATTAGCGCTTTGGGTTCAATACCGCACTCGGGCATCAGGGCCTGGGCGCGATCAATATCCAGCGTCCGCGGCGTGAGGTGATTGATATGGCATCCCGGGAAGCAGACCACATCGGCAATCAGGCGGTGCTCGCGATGCAAAGCATGGTAAGTCTCCTCATCGACGGTGGCATGCCGGTGCCAGCGAAAGGTTTCCAGCGCCTCCTGCACAAACTCGCGCGCGTCGGCAGAGGTGAATTCCCCCTCAGCTTCATGCTGCGCAATCAGTGCCAGGCAGCGGGGAGTAAAGATTTTGCGCCGCGCGAGGATGGTAGCGGCCCGCTCACGTAAGGCGCGATTTTCAATCAACTC
>ERZ506228.90-NODE-90-length-19768-cov-4.72277_pt1 | contig 19768 bp, 21 predicted proteins | sample MGYA00512366_ERZ506228 | MGnify/ENA metagenome assembly ERZ506228
ACCGGCGCCTCGCGGGGGCAGATCACCCGCCACGTGACCGTCCCGCTGTCGCGCTATGGGCTGATTGGCTCCTGGCTGCTGATGTTCCTGATCTTTGAGCGCGAGTATTCCACCGGCGTCTATCTGCTGTCGCCGGGTACCGAAACCATCGGCTCGATGCTGGTGTCGCTGTGGGCGGCGGGGGCCATCGATATCGTCGCGGCGCTCTCCTTTATCAATATTCTGCTGGTGGTGATTGGCCTGGGTATCGCCCTGCGCTTTGGAGTGAAATTACATGATTGAGTTATCGGTAGAAAATCTGCATCTCACCTATGGCGACAACCCGGTGCTGAAGGGGGTGTCGATGACGCTCGGCCGGGGAGAGGTGGTGTCGCTGCTGGGGCCGTCGGGAAGCGGCAAAACCACGCTGCTGCGGGCGGTGGCCGGGCTGGAAAAACCGACGAGCGGACGAATCGCCATTGGCAATCGCACGGTGTACGACGGCACGCCGCGCAGCGAAATCCCGGCCGAAGAGCGTAACCTGGGCCTGGTCTTTCAGTCCTATGCTCTGTGGCCGCACAAAACGGTGTTCGACAACGTGGCCTATCCGCTGAAGCTGCGTAAAGTGGCCGCCGGGGAGATAAAAGAGCGGGTGCAGCGTGTGCTGGATCAGCTGGGGCTGGGGCATCTTGGCAACCGCCATCCGCACCAGCTCTCCGGCGGCCAGCAGCAGCGGGTGGCCATCGGCCGGGCGCTGGTCTACAACCCGCCGGTGATCCTGCTGGATGAACCGCTCTCTAACCTTGACGCCAAGCTGCGCGAAGAGGCGCGGGTGTTTCTGCGCGAGCTGATCATCAAGCTGGGCCTGTCGGCGCTGATGGTCACCCACGATCAGAATGAAGCGATGGCCATCTCCGATCGTATTCTGCTACTGAACAATGGCGTCATTGAGCAACAGGGAACGCCGCAGGAGATGTACGGCAGCCCGGCGACGCTGTTCGCTGCCGAGTTTATGGGCAGCAATAACCGCCTGCACGGCAAGGTGATGGCGCTGGAGAACGGCAGGGCGCGGATCGAAGGCGCCAGCTGGAGCCTGTGGGGGCGAGCGGGCGAGGGGGTTAGCGTCGGCGAGCCGGCGACGGCGGTGATCCGCGTCGAGCGCCTGCGTCTGGACGGCGCAGCGCAGGATAACAGCCTCCAGCTACCGCTGCTGACCAGCATGTACCTCGGCGACCGCTGGGAGTACCTGTTCCGTACCGAAGGCGACGACTTTCCGCTGCGCGCCTACGGAACGGCGCTGCGCGATGCCGAACACTGCCATCTGACGCTCCCGGCGGAGGATGTATGGATTTTTCCGCAGCGATAACTTCGCGAAGCCACGGAAGGCAAGCGCCAAAATGACGCGGTACGTTCCGGGCATGACAAAAGCGCTTTGCCCTCGGCTGCCGGTCGGGCAGGCGAGTAGGGTAGACCGGTCCTGGTCTGCAGCAAGTCAAGGGTGGTGAGATGGGGACATACTTTTTCGTTTGATGAATGTGATGCTGATGCGAAAACCCTGCGGAGTGCAATTGTCGTAAATCTGGTGTTTTAATACGCCGCTAAACACAATATGCTGGTGTCTTCCCCACATGCGTGGGGGTGTTTCTAGTTGTCAGGCGAGGAACGAGCGCATCTGTTTGTCTTCCCCACATGCGTGGGGGTGTTTCTGTTAAGCATGGTTTTGTCAGAGTATATGGGCTGTCTTCCCCACCTGTGTGGGGGTGTGTCTAAAAAAGAAAATTCTCCGGTTCCCTGTTCGGGTCTTCACCACACGTGTGGGGCCTGTTTTCGTTTGATAAGGAAATTAAAATGAAAAGAGCCGAATTAGACGTTGTGGTTTTAGGTGAGGATTTACCGAATGAAGGGCTGGTAAAAGGAACGCTTGGTACGATTGTGATGGTTTTTAATGCGCCAACAACTGGCTATCTGGTCGAGTTTTGCGACGAGAAAGGAAAAACAATCGCAATGCCAGTTTTATTCCCCGCCCAGCTAAAGCGCTATTTCACGATTGGTAACCTGAAGTCGCTGATGGTTGAAGGTAATTATCCCGTAGCCGACCCTGTAGACCCAGACGTCATGGCAGATTTAATGCACAAAGTCGCGCCTGTTGAATGGGAGGACAAGAAAAGAAGGGTCTATGAGGATATTCAACGACTATTGATTAGTCGGCCGGACTACGCTGATATGTTCAATATTATGGATGGGGGTGAGTACAATGGCATGACATTGTACAGCCTGGTGCAGGCAGAGAACGGTAAACCTGCATGGTCGAATATCTTTGTTCGAAACTTTGAGACGCGTATTAACGAAATCTATGTCGATCCGAACCTCAATGGCAAAGTAGTGATTGGTGAAGAGGGCATGTCCGTGATTGTCTACAGCTTCACAGATGACCGTTTCGAAATCCGCGATAAAGTCTCCTCGGATTATGTCATTGAGTCGCATACCCACTTCAACGGACTGTTGTCCGCCCTCATTGAGCCGGTCAGCTGAATCCGACACATCCGTACCCTCAGAGCTTCCCACGGACGTGGGGATTTTCTTCCGCTCAGCTTACCCCGCCAGATGGCACACGGCTTCAATATTGTGCCCGTCTGGCGCAATCACAAACGCGGCGTAATAACTGGCGTGGTAGTTTGGTCGTAACCCCGGCGCGCCGTTGTCCTTTCCTCCGGCGGCCAGCGCCGCCTGCCAGAAGGCATCGACCTGCTCGCGGCTGTCGGCGCGAAAGGCAATGTGCAGCGGCGCCGGTTTTTCCGCACTTTGATAGAGGCATAGAGAAGCATCCCCGCTGCCGGCCAGCTCTGCGCCGTAGGCTGGTTCACCTTCGCCGACCAGCGTTACGCCAAGCGGGGCCAGGGCCTGTAAAAAGAACGCTTTGCTGGCGGCATAGTCGCTGACGCCGAATTTCACATGATCGAACATATCTTCTCCTCTCCTGTGGACGGGATATCGCCAGCTGAACGCGTTAGCTGGAAAACAGATGTAAAATAGTTAACAACGGTTATTAACTTTTTTAACAGCTCAAAATGTTTAATTATTCCTAATACGAGTGTTTACAGACGTTTAATCTGCCATGTACCATAAACAAAAAATAACATTTGTGATACAAGTCACTCTTTTTGGGTGCATGGGTAAGCTCAGCGCGGTGTGAACGCCGCCGGTTCACCGCCTCAAGGTTATGGCAGCACCCTTCTCACGATGACAGTCCGGTGAATTTCTCTCTGATTTCCCGCGTTTCGTTGAGAATCGTCTACTATCCAAACGATAACCCTATAAATGATATCGCCTCTGGCGATGTTTTATCCGACTTGCCGGGCCGGGCCAGACGCTAAGCGGTTTAAAAGCGCAATGGTATCGGTTCCAGCACGACATTCACTGGTTTTGTCAGCGACAAAAACAGTAATTTTCAATGACAGGAATGTGATGATGTCGAGCGAGAAAACCAACAATTCCAGGCGTGATTTCCTGGTAAAATCGATGGCGCTGATCCCGACGGTAGTGATTGGCGGCGCGGGAGCTGGTGCCATTGGCGTGGCCACCAGCGCCACCGCGCAGGCGGCCCCCGCTTCAGAGCCAGCCTCCGGGAACACCGCGGCGGCCAGCGACTGGAAGCCGCAGTTCTTCAACGATCGTGAGTGGGCGTTTATCAACGCCGCCGTCGCTCGCTTAATCCCGGCGGATGAACTCGGTCCCGGCGCCAAAGAGGCCGGCGTGCCGGAGTTTATCGACCGTCAGCTCAATACCCCTTACGCCACCGGCTCCATCTGGTATATGCAGGGTCCCTTTAATCCCGACGTGCCGAAAGAGATGGGCTATCAGCTGCCGCTGGTGCCCAAACAGATCTATAACCTCGGGATCGCCGACGCCGAGGCCTGGTGTCAGGACAAATATCATAAAACCTTCGCTGAACTGAGCAGCGAGCAGCAGGACGAGGCGCTCGGCCTGTGGGAATCCGGCAAAGCCGAGTTCAAACAGCTGCCGGCCTCGCTGTTCTTCACCTATCTGCTGCAAAACACCCGCGAAGGGTTCTTCAGCGACCCGATCCATGGCGGCAATAAAGGCATGGTCGGCTGGACGCTGATTAATTTTCCCGGCGCGCGCGCCGACTTTATGGACTGGGTTGAACGGGGCGAACGCTACCCCTTCCCGCCGGTATCAATTAATGGGGAGAGGGCGTAATCATGGCCACCGTATTGAAAAAAACCGATGTCGCGATCGTCGGCTTCGGCTGGGTTGGGGCGATCATGGCCAAAGAGCTGACCGAAGCCGGGCTTAACGTCGTCGCGCTGGAGCGCGGCCCGATGCGCGACACCTGGCCGGACGGCGCCTATCCGCAGGTGATTGATGAGCTGACCTACAACATCCGCCGCAAGCTGTTCCAGGATCTGTCGAAAAGCACCGTCACCATCCGGCATAACACCAGCCAGCAGGCGGTGCCGTATCGCCAGCTGGCGGCCTTCCTGCCGGGTACCGGCGTGGGCGGCGCCGGGCTGCACTGGTCCGGCGTTCATTTCCGCGTCGATCCTATTGAGCTGCGGATGCGCAGCCACTATGAAGAACGCTACGGCAAAAACTTCATTCCTCAGGATATGATCATCCAGGATTTCGGCGTCACCTACGACGAGCTGGAACCGTTCTTTGATAAAGCGGAAAAAGTGTTCGGCACCTCCGGGACCGCCTGGTCGATCAAAGGCAAGGTCGTCGGCAAAGGCCGCGGGGGCAACGCCTTCGCCCCGGACCGCTCGGACGACTTCCCGCTGCCGGCGCAGAAAAACACCTGGTCGGCGCAGCTGTTTGAAAAAGCAGCGCTGGAAGTGGGGTATCACCCCTATAACCTGCCATCGGCCAACACTTCCGACTCCTATACCAACCCCTACGGCGCGCAGATGGGCCCGTGCAACTTCTGCGGTTTCTGCAGCGGCTACGCCTGCTACATGTACTCCAAAGCCTCGCCGAACGTGAACATCCTGCCGGCGCTGCGCCAGGAAAAACGCTTTGAGCTGCGGACTAACGCCAACGTGCTGAAGGTGAACCTGACCGACGACAAATCCCGCGCCACCGGCGTGACCTACGTCGACGGCCAGGGGCGCGAAATGGAACAGCCGGCGGACCTGGTGATTATTGGCGCCTTCCAGTTCCACAACGTGCACCTGATGCTGCTCTCCGGGATCGGCAAACCCTACAATCCGGAGACCGGCGAAGGGGTGGTGGGGCGTAACTTCGCCTACCAGAACATGACCACCATCAAGGCCATTTTCGACAAAGACACCTATACCAACCCGTTTATCGGCGCGGGCGGCAACGGCGTCGGCGTCGATGACTTCAACGCCGACAACTTCGACCACGGCGCAGCGGGCTTTGTCGGCGGTTCGCCGTTCTGGGTCAACCAGGCCGGGACCAAGCCCATCTCCGGTTTCCCGGTGCCGCCGGGCACCCCTGCGTGGGGCAGCAAATGGAAAGCGGCGGTGGCCGACACCTACACCCATCACCTGTCGATGGATGCCCATGGCGCGCACCAGTCCTATCGGCAGAACTACCTCGATCTTGATCCGAACTACAAAAACGTCTTTGGCCAGCCGCTGCTGCGCATGACCTTTGACTGGCAGGAAAACGACATCAAGATGGCGCAGTTTATGTTCGATAAGATGGCGCCGATCGCTAAAGCGATGAAGCCGAAATATATCCTCGGCAGCCCGAAAAACGCCAACAGCCACTTTGATACCACCACCTATCAGACCACCCATATGAACGGCGGGGCGGTGATGGGGGAAGATCCGAAAACCAGCGCCGTTAACCGTTATCTGCAAAGCTGGGATGTGCATAACGTCTTCGTCATCGGCGCCTCCGCGTTCCCGCAGGGGCTGGGCTACAACCCAACCGGCACGGTGGCCGCGCTGGCCTACTGGTCAGCGAAGGCGATCCGCGAGCAGTATCTGAAAAATCCGGGACCCCTGGTGCAGGCATAAAGGAAGGCAGATGATGAAAATGCAATGGTTATCGGCCCTGGTGCTTGGGGCATTGAGCTGTGCGGCTTTTGCCGAAGAGGCGCCTGCGGACAGCAATCTGATTAAGCAGGGGGAGTACCTGGCGCGGGCGGGGGACTGTGTCGCCTGCCACACCAACGGCAAAGCGGGGAAACCTTTCGCCGGCGGCCTGCCGATGGAGACGCCGATCGGCACCATCTACTCCACCAATATCACGCCGGATAAAAAACACGGCATTGGCGGGTACACCTTCGAAGAGTTCGACGACGCGGTGCGCAAGGGCGTGCGGAAAGACGGTTCCACGCTCTATCCGGCGATGCCGTATCCCTCGTTCGCGCGGATCAGCGAAGCGGACATGCGCGCCATGTACGCCTACTTTATGCACGGTGTGGAGCCAGTGAATGTCGCCAACAAGGACACCGACATCCCGTGGCCGCTGTCGATGCGCTGGCCGCTGGCGTTCTGGCGCGGCATCTTCGCCCCGACGCCGAGCGACTTTGTCGCCAACCCACAGGTTGATCCGGTGCTGGAGCGCGGTCGCTATCTGGTGGAAGGCCTGGGCCACTGCGGCGCCTGCCATACGCCGCGTAGTCTGACGATGCAGGAAAAAGCGCTCAGCGAAAGCGAAGGCGATGATTACCTGGCGGGCAGCAATGCGCCGATTGACGGCTGGGTCGCCTCCAGCCTGCGCGGCGAAAACCGCGACGGTCTGGGAACCTGGAGCGAAGCCGAGCTAGCCGAGTTCCTCAAAACCGGACGTAACGATAAATCGGTGGTCTTCGGCGGCATGAGCGATGTGGTTGAGCACAGTCTGCAGTATCTTTCTGATGACGACATCACCGCCATCGCCCGCTACCTGAAGTCGCTCCCGCCGCGCGGCGGCAAGCAGACCCCAGCCCCGGTGGAAGACAGCGTGGCGAAAGATCTGTGGAAGGGTAACGACAGTAAAACCGGCGCCGCGCTGTACGTCGATAACTGCGCCGCCTGCCACCGCACCGACGGCGTGGGCTATAAGCGAGCCTTCCCGTCGCTGAAGGGCAATCCGGTGGTACAGACCGAAGATGCCACTTCGTTGATCCACATCGTTCTGACCGGGAGCACCACGCCGGCGGTGAAAGATGCGGTCTCCAACCTGACCATGCCGTCGTTCGGCTGGCGTCTGGACGATCAGCAGGTGGCGGATGTGGTCAATTTCATCCGCACCAGCTGGGGCAATAACGCGCCAGCGGTCAGCGCCAGCGATGTGGCGAAGGTGCGTAAGGAAACCGCGGCGCACGATGAGAAGGCATTAGGCAACGCCGATATCTCGAAGCTGCCGGGGGCCGGACAGTAACCGTCAGGGTTGCGTCGCCCGCGCGGCGCAACCCATACTGAGCGACGACGTAAAATACTGTCTGAATCAAGGAGTTTGCCTTCATGCTGCATGCAGAGCGACTGACCTGCATCGTTGACGATCGACCGCTGTTTGCGGCGCTGACGCTGTCCCTCGCTGCCGGCGAGCTGCTGCAGGTCGCCGGTGATAATGGCGCGGGGAAAACCTCGCTGCTGCGGATCCTCTGCGGCCTGGCGCGCCCGGAAAGCGGGGTGGTGAGCTGGCAGGGCCAGCCGCTGGCGAAGGTCCGGGAGTCATTTCATCGTCAGCTGCTGTGGCTGGGCCATAAACCCGGCGTTAACGCGGCGCTGACCGCCGATGAAAACCTGCGTTTCTTCTTTCCGGCCAGCCGGCTTCAGCAGCGGGAAAACGCCCTCGCCGCCGTCGGCCTGGCGGGCTATGAAGATCTCCCCTTGAGCCAGCTCTCTGCCGGGCAGCAGCGCCGGGTGGCGCTGACCCGCCTGTGGTTAACCGACGCGCCGCTGTGGATCCTCGATGAGCCGTTCACCGCCCTCGACGCCACGGCGATGGAAACCCTGACCCGCCGCCTGGAGCAGCACGCCCGGCAGGGGGGAAGCGCGATCCTCACCACTCATCAGCCGCTGCGGCCGCTGGGCTGCCCGTTGCGCACATTGCGCCTCGGTGGCGACGCGGGAGGCGGGCAATGATGCGCGCGCTGTTGGTTCGGGAACTGCGCCTGGCGTGGCGCAGCGGGGCGGAGATCCTCAATCCGCTCTGGTTCTTTCTGATCGTCATCACCCTGTTTCCGTTCGGCGTCGGCGCCGCGCCACAGCTGCTGGCGCAGATTGCGCCGGGCGTGGTGTGGGTCGCCGCGCTGCTGGCGGCGCTGCTGGTGATGGATCGGTTGTTTCGCGATGACTGGCAGGACGGTTCCCTGGAGCAGCTGTTACTCCTGCCGACGCCGCTGGTGGCGGTGGTGCTGGTGAAGGTGGTCGCCCACTGGATGATGAGCGGCCTGCCGCTGCTGATTGTCTCGCCGCTGGCGGGGCTGCTGCTGGGGATGAGTCTGCACGATGCCGGCGTGCTGGTGCTGACCTTGCTGCTTGGCACGCCGACGCTCAGTTTTCTCGGCGCGGTGGGGGTTGGCCTGACGGTCGGCCTGAAGCGCGGCGGCGTCCTGCTTAGCCTGCTGGTGCTGCCGCTGGCGGTGCCGCTGCTGATTTTTGCCACCGCGGCCTGCCAGGCGGCCGCAGCCGGGCTCCCGGTCAGTGGCTATCTGGCGATGCTGGCGGCGTTCTTAACCGCCAGCGCCACCCTGTGTCCGTTCGCCACCGCCGCTGCGCTGCGGCTGACCGTGCAATAATTTGCTGCGCCTGCGGGCGCGGCCATCATAACCGTGTGAGTAAGCGTCTATGTGGAAAGCGTTACATCAACTGGCGATCCCCGAGCGGCTGTACCGCCTGTGCGGATGCTGGATCCCCTGGCTGGCGGCGTTGAGCGCGCTGTTGCTGGTCATTGGCCTGGGGTGGGGTTTTGGTTTCGCTCCTGCGGACTATCAGCAGGGGGAAAGCTACCGGATCATGTACCTTCACGTCCCGGCGGCGATGTGGTCGATGGGGCTGTACCTGGCGATGGCCGTCGCGGCCTTTGTCGGGGTGGTCTGGCAGATCAAAATGGCCGACCTGGCGATCGCCGCCCTGGCGCCGGTGGGGGCGGTCTGCACCCTGGTGGCGCTGGTCAGCGGCGCGGCATGGGGCAAGCCGATGTGGGGGACCTGGTGGATCTGGGATGCCCGCCTGACCTCAGAGCTGGTGCTGCTGTTTCTGTATGCCGGGGTCATCGCCCTGTGGCACGCCTTTGACGACCGGCGGCTGGCCGGGCGCGCGGCCGGGATCCTCGTCCTGGTCGGGGTGGTCAATCTGCCCATCATTCATTACTCGGTCTACTGGTGGAACACCCTGCACCAGGGCTCGACCAACCTGCAGCAAACCATCGACCCAAGCATGCGTCTGCCGCTGCGGATCTGCATCTTTGCCTTCCTTACGCTGTCGGCCACGCTGACCCTGATGCGCTTGCGTAACCTGATCCTGCAGCTGGAGCGCCGTCGACCGTGGGTGGTGGCGCTGGTGAATAAAGGAGCCGCCCGATGAGCCCCGCCTTTTCGTCTTTCGCCGCCTTCCTGAATATGGGCGGCTATGCCATGTACGTCTGGCTGGCGGTGGCCGTGGCCGTCGCCGCTTTTGGCCTGCTGACGGTGCACACCCTGTGGGCGCGGCGGGCACTATTTCATGAGGTACGACGCCAGCAGGCGCGCGAGCGGCGGATCGCTGCCGCCCGCGAACATGACAAGGAGGCCGCGGATGCAAGCGCGTCGTAAAACCCGGCTGTATATCGTGCTGGCGGTACTCGCCGGCCTCGGGCTGACCGTCAGCCTGACGCTGTACGCCCTGAGCAGCAATATCGATCTGTTCTACACCCCGGGGGAAATTATCTACGGCAAAACGGAAACCCGGGCGCTGCCCCATACCGGGCAGCGGCTGCGGGTGGGGGGCTACGTTCAGCCGGGCTCCCTGCAGCGCGACCCGCAAACTCTCGACGTGCGCTTTAAGCTGTATGACGCCCGCGGGGTGGTGGACGTCAGCTATAAGGGCATTTTGCCGGACCTGTTTCGTGAAGGGCAGGGCGTGGTGGCCCAGGGCGTGCTGGACGGCGAGCGGCATATTACCGCCCAGCAGGTGCTGGCCAAACATGATGAAAATTACACGCCGCCGGAGGTGAAAAACGCCATGACGCCGGAGAAAACGGGGGCGCAGCCATGATGCCGGAGCTGGGCAACTTTTTATTGTGTCTGGCGGCGGGGCTGGCGCTGCTCCTGAGCGTCTATCCCCTGTGGGGCGCGGCGCGGCAGGATCGGCGGCTGATGGCCCTGGCGCGGCCGCTGGCCTGTGGGCTATTCGCCTGTATTGGCGGCGCCTTCCTGCTGCTGGTGCACGCCTTTGTGGTCAATGACTTTACCGTCCGCTACGTGGCGGAAAACTCTAACAGCGCGCTGCCGGTGTGGTATCGGGTAGCGGCGACCTGGGGGGCGCACGAGGGCTCGCTGCTGCTGTGGGTTCTGCTGCTCAGCGTCTGGACCTTCGCCGTCGCCCTCTTCAGCCGCCGGATGCCGCTCGACGCCGTCGCCCGGGTGCTGGCGGTGATGGGGATGATCGCCTTTGGGTTCCTGCTGTTTATCCTCTTCACCTCCAGTCCGTTCAGCCGCGGCCTGCCGCAGTACCCCATTGATGGTCGCGACCTCAATCCGCTGCTGCAGGATATCGGCATGATTTTCCATCCGCCGATCCTCTATATGGGTTACGTCGGCTTCTCGGTGGCTTTCGCCTTCGCCATCGCCTCGCTGCTGGCGGGCCGGCTGGATACTGCCTGGGCGCGCTGGTCGCGTCCCTGGACCCAGGCGGCATGGATGTTCCTCACCCTCGGCATCGTGCTGGGCTCGGCGTGGGCATACTACGAACTGGGCTGGGGCGGCTGGTGGTTCTGGGACCCGGTGGAAAACGCCTCGTTTATGCCGTGGCTGGTGGGGACCGCGCTGCTGCACTCCCTGGCGGTGACCGAGAAGCGGGGCAGCTTCCGCGCCTGGACGGTACTGCTGGCCATCGCCGCCTTCTCCCTGTGCCTGCTGGGCACCTTCCTGGTGCGCTCCGGGGTTCTGGTCTCGGTGCATGCCTTCGCCTCGGATCCGTCGCGCGGGCTGTTTATTCTGGTACTGCTGATTATCGCCATCGGCGGGTCGCTGCTGCTGTACGCCCTGAAGGGTGGCCGGGTGAGGGCGCGGGTGGAACATACGCTGTGGTCGCGCGAGTCGTTCCTGCTTGGCAACAATATCTTGTTGATGGCCGCGATGCTAGTGGTGCTCCTCGGGACGCTGCTGCCGCTGGTGCATAAAGAGCTGGGCCTCGGCAGCATCTCCATCGGCGAGCCGTTCTTTAACACCATGTTCACCGCCCTGATGGCGCCGTTTGCGCTGCTGCTGGGGCTGGGACCGCTGATCCGCTGGCGGCGCGATGACGTCGCCAGGCAGATTAAGCGCCTGATTATCGCTCTCCTTGTGACGTTGTCACTTTCTCTGGCGCTGCCGTGGCTGCTGCAGGACCGTCTCACCGCCATGGCGGTCATTGGCCTGATGATGGCCCTGTGGGTGCTGATCTTCGCCCTGATGGAGGTTCACGAACGGGCCACCCATCGCCACGGCTTCTGGCGCGGCCTGCGCGCCCTGACCCGCAGCCAGTGGGGGATGGTGCTCGGTCACGTTGGCGTGGCGGTGACCGTTATCGGCATCACCTTTAGCCAGAACTACAGCGTGGAGCGCGATGTACGGATGCGCCCCGGCGACAGCATCGATATCCATCACTATCACTTTGTGTTTAACGGCGTGCGCAATATCGTCGGCCCCAACTGGACCGGCGGCGAAGGCATTATTGCCGTGACCCGCAACGGCCGCCCGGAAGCGACGCTGTATGCCGAGAAGCGTTTTTACACCGCCAGCCGGATGATGATGACCGAGGCGGCGATCAGCGGCGGGCTGACCCGCGATCTGTACGCCGCGCTGGGGGAAGAACTGAGCGACGGCAGCTGGGCGGTGCGTCTGTATTACAAACCGTTCGTTCGCTGGATCTGGTACGGCGGGGTGCTGATGGCCCTCGGCGGTCTGTGCTGCATGCTCGACCCGCGTTACCGGATGCGTAAGAAGCTGCAGGAGGCCTCATGAACCGGAAGCTACTGTTTATCCCGCTGGTGCTGTTTCTGGCGCTGGCCGCCGCGCTGTTCTGGCAGCTGATGCGCAACGCCGATGGCGATGACCCGACGACCCTCGAGTCGGCGCTGATTGGCAAACCGCTACCGGAATTTCGCCTGGAAGCGCTGAATACCCCCGGTCAGACGCTGGACCGACGGACGCTGATTGATGGCAAGCCGCTGCTGCTCAACGTCTGGGCCACCTGGTGTCCAACCTGTCGCGCCGAGCATCAGTTTCTCAACGGCCTGGCGCAGCAGGGCGTGCGGGTGGTGGGTATGAACTACAAAGACGATCGCCAGAAGGCGATGAGCTGGCTGCAGCGCTTGGGTAATCCGTACAGGCTGAGCCTGTACGACGGCAACGGCATGCTTGGCCTGGATCTCGGGGTCTATGGCGCGCCGGAGACGTTTCTCATCGACGGTCAGGGCATTATCCGCTGGCGGCACGCCGGCGACCTGAACGAACGGGTGTGGCGCGAGGAGCTCCAGCCGCTGTGGGATCAATACAACCGGAGGGCGGGCTGATGAGAAGTGTAATAGTCATCCTGCTGGCGCTGATGCTGACCGGCCAGGCGTGGGCCGCCATCTATACCTGGCAGTTTAAGGATGAGGCCCAGGAGCAGGCCTTCCGCGAGATCACCTCCCAGCTGCGCTGCCCGAAATGCCAGAACAACAGCATCGCCGACTCAAACGCGATGATTGCCGCTGATATGCGGCAGAAGGTGTACGAGCTGATGCAGCAGGGGAAAACGAAAGGGCAGATCGTTGACTATATGGTGGCCCGCTACGGCAATTTTGTCAGCTACGAGCCGCCGCTGACCGCGGGCACGGTACTGCTGTGGCTGGGGCCGGGGCTGTTTGTACTGGCGGGCGCGGGAGTGGTTATCGCCCGCGCGCGTCGTCGCGACATCCCTGACGCGGCGCTCAGCGCCGAAGAGCGCCAGCGGCTGGCGGCATTATTGCAAGAAGGAAAAGAACGATGAGCCTGTTGGTAGTTATCGCCGGGCTGTTGCTGGCTGGCGCGCTGGGGCTGCTGTACTTCCCGTGGTCGGGCAAAGGGGCGGTGGACCGCGATACCCTCAACCGCGCCCTGTACCAGTCGCGCCTGCAAGAGCTGGCGCAGGAGCGTGGGGAGGGCAACCCGGCGCTGGTCGTCGAGCTGCAGCGCACCCTGCTGACGGATATCCCGCCTCAGGCACAGCCCGGCAAACGGCCGCTAAACCGCTGGGCGCTGCTTCCGGGGGCGCTGCTGCTGGTGGTCCTGAGTCTGGGCCTGTATCTGAAAACCAGCGATATTGGCCAGGTGCTGCTCTGGCAGCAGGCTGAACGGCATTATCCTGCGCTGTTGCAGCAGGTTAAGGACCCGACGGCGCCGCCGCTGCGTATGGATGAGCTGGCGGAGCTGCGGCTTGGCCTGCGCAGCCATCTGCAGACTACGCCGAACGACCTCGCCGGCTGGCAGCTGCTTGGGCGGCTGGGCCTGTTGTTAAACGATGGCGAAACGGCGATCGGCGCCTTTGGCCGGGCGCATGCTCTGGCGGCGGATGACCCGGCGGCGGCTTTCGATTACGCCAGCGCGCTGGTGCGGGCGGGGGATAGCGGTCAGGTTCGGATGGGCGAGCTGCTGCTGCGTGACCTGCATCAGCGGCAGCCGACCAGCCTGCCGGTGCTGGAGATGCTGGCCCTGAGCGCGGTGCGTAATGAAGATTACCCCGAAGCCGTGGCAGCCTTGCAGGCGTTGCTGTCCCGGCTGCCGGAAGGGGATGCGCGGCGCGAGGCGATCGTCCGCCAGCTGGCACAGGCGCAGCAGCAGGCGCAGTAACTGCCCGGCGGCGCTGCGCAGGTGCGGGCCTGGGCATGCCACCAGCAGAGTACGGGCGGCCCTGTTTTTGTAGGCCGGGTAAGGCGCCAGCCGCCACCCGGCACAAAATAGGCTCCGTGTCCGCTGCCCTTGCCCGGCGGCGCTACGCTTGCGCGGGCCTACGAAGGGCGCGAATAGAGCGCCAAATCGCGGGTAGCCTTTGTAGGCCGGGTAAGGCGTCAGCCGCCACCCGGCAAGATAACGGCACAAGAGTGGCGCAACAGTGTAGCCCGGATAAGGCGCCACGCGCCGGCATCCGGGAACGTCCCAGTTTTTGTAGGCCGGGTAAGGCGTCAGCCGCCACCCGGCAAGATAACGGCACAAGAGTGGCGCAACAGTGTAGCCCGGATAAGGCGCCACGCGCCGGCATCCGGGAACGTCCCAGTTTTTGTAGGCCGGGTAAGGCGTCAGCCGCCACCCGGCAAAATAACGGCACAAGAGTGGCGCAACAGTGTAGCCCGGATAAGGCGCCACGCGCCGCCATCCGGGATTTTCCTGGCAGGCGCTACGTTTAGCCGCTAACGCGTTACGTTCCCGGGTGTCGATCACGCCTGCGGTGTGCTATGAGCGGACGTCGCAATGTTTGTTCAGCTAACACCCGTTGAGCGTTTCATAATGATATCTCTCTAGGGATCTGTCCCTACCTGGAAGATATGTTCACCCACCTCGGTAAACCCAAGCTTACGGTAAAAAGAGATTGCCCTTGGGTTATGTTCCCAGACGCCTAACCAGACAACGTCCGATCCCTTTGCCGCAAATTCAGCAAAGCACTTCTGCATAAGCGCTTGTGCAAAACCTTTGCCATGATAAGGTTCATCGACATACAGACACAGGATTTCTCCGGCGTGAATGCTATTTACACAGGGAGGAAATTCTTCCCATCTCAGTTGGGCGTACCCTATCAGTTTGCTTGCGTATTCGCAGACTAATGTAATCCAGTCTTCTCTGAGGATTTCGTGCAACTGAATATCTGTTGAATAACTTGCCTGGCAGTGAAGATCCATATCCTTCTGAGTATTACCCGCCTCAAACGTTTTTCTGAAGGTTCGTTCGGCTAAAATGGCAAGCTCTTCTGCATCAGAGGGACGGGCTCTACGGATTATCATTTATCATTACTCTCTGAAAAGTTTTCTTATTTTTGCCCGGGTTTACGATAAATATCGGGTCGATTGATGTGCCAGACAAAATCTGGTCGGTTTACTGGGTTATACCCCTGTTTTTGATATAACCAGGGCGCGCTGTCGGTTACCCGCATTATCCGTCGCAGACGTGACATCACGGGATGGGCGTGACAGCATTCAATCAGCCAACGACCAAGACCACGCAGATGCTGATTATTCACCGAATTTTTCCTTCTGGGCTACTTGTAATGAGGCACCGGGTTGTCCTCTGTTCCGGGGAATGCTCAGGATGCTTTCTCATGTACTGTCATGATAAATACCAGCGGGCTCTCCCCCTGATTTTCGTAGAAATGCGGAACATCCGTTCTGGCTGTTGCCGAGCAGCCAGTTTTTACCAGATACACGTGATCCTGTACGCCCAGTGTGAGTGTGCCCGACTGCACATAAAACAGTTCAAGCGTTCCTTCCGTGTGGCCCGGTGACGCAAACTTTTCCCCCGGCTGCATTTCCCACATCCAGAGCTCGGTCATACCAGGGCCCCCCGACCCTGCGAGCAATCTTGCTCTCCCGCCTTTTTCACCTTCCCACAATTCGGGGATCTCATCTTCAGCAATGAGATGTACGGTCGGTTTGGAACTGACATCGACAAAATCAGCCACCGAAACTCCCATCGCGGCAGCCAGGCGGCATAACAGGGCAATGCTGGGATTGGCCCGGCATCCCTCTATCTCAACTAGCGCTCCCTTACTGACGCCTGCCCGACGGGAGAGTTCATCGAGGGAGATTTTCTTTTGCTTACGATACTGTTTAATTCGCTGAGATACGGCTTCATTCACCGTGTTGACGATAGAATTTGCATCGGTCATTAAATTGACTTTTTTGGTCATCGGTCATTATCATGGAATAAATTAGTCATTACAGGATTATCACGTGTTAACAGTCTCTCCGTCAATTGCCCCTGAAATTTATCGTATTGCCCCAGGATTTCGGGCGCTCAGTATCTGCGTAAAAGCTGCGCCAGTGCTTCATCCCGACGCTGGAGAAACCGCGCTGCGGGAAGCCTGTGAAGCCGTTCTGGCCGGTGAACCGGAATGGGCGGAATCGCATCTGGCAGCCTGGGCCGACGTTTTTCAAAAGTTTGGTGCTAAACCTAAACGTACCCCTTGCTCAGCTGATGCGTTACGTAAGCGCGTATTACGTGACGGAACGATGCCCGCGCTCGATCCCATCGTTGATCTTTATAACGCCGTGAGTCTCCGCTACGCCGTACCGGTTGGTGGGGAGAATATCTCTGCCTATCAGGGGTCACCACGTCTGGCTGTGGCAAACGGAACAGAGCCTTTTGATACCGTCAAAGAGGGTGAAACGGCCGTTGAATATCCTTCACAAGGAGAGGTTATCTGGTGTGATGATACCGGCGTAACCTGCCGCCGCTGGAACTGGCGACAGGGGATTAGAACCCGCCTGGGCGTGGATGCTCAGCAAATGTGGTTCATTCTGGAAAGCCTGCCGCAGATGCCGCTGGAGAAACTGCACGAAGCCGGGAAGATGCTGACCGGCGGCCTGGAAAAAATGATGCCCGGCCTGTGGTTTGACGTTGCTCTCATTGAAGAACAACAGCAGTAATACCCTTCAGGAGAAACAGGTATGTTTATTGGTTTGTCGGCGTTTCCATTAACCCCAGTCATCGCCAGCGGCGTGGATGAAAAGGGTTTCAGCCCTATCTGCAACCGTTGTCAGCCGGCAATATCGCGGATATTGCCCATGTAATAAGGGCGCTGGAGCTGTAGCAATCTACCCACAGGGCGGGCAGTCTGTCGGTTTTTTGAAACGGGGCAGAAGACCATTCATCATCGCCTGTTGGAAGCAATATTTTTAGGTCCGTTTGCGCTTATGGCGGACCTTCAACTTAGTCGCTCGTCCGATCCGCGCCAGCAGCGGACGTTACGCATGAACTCTAATGATCAATGGGTGGGGTAGTTCCCCTACTTAACGCGTTGTTCCACTCATCCAGAGTCACAGTAAAAAGCATGCTTGCGGGCTCATTTTTCACGTCATGAATATTTCGTGAAAACCGGAGACCTGCTTTCGTCAGAATCTTTTGGGATGCCAGATGGTTTGGTCTTACTACCGCAGAAATCTCAGCCAGTTTTAAAACATCAAACCCGTACCCGACCGCATATTTAGCGAACTCTGTCGCCAGACCTTTCCCCCATGACTCTGTAGAGAACCGATATCCCAGGTTCATTATCGGTGTATTGTCATAACTGATAATGCTAAGCCCTCCAAAACCGATAATTCTATCGGGATTCTCTTTCAGTGAGATAGCCCAGTTTCCGAACCTATAATTCTCCCAGTGGTTAAGCCAGCGGGCCATTACATTACGTGCGTGACTTATATCAGGATACGGGCCTGCTGGATTGAACGTATTTGTTGCAGGGTCGCCATAAATCCTGAAGAGATCATCTATATCTGATGCGTTAACGCGGCGAAGATAAAGTCTTGAGCGATCTGGCTGCAAAGTAATCCCCTGATCTACAGTTTATAAAGTGGAATATATAGCTGATATATAGATGTTAGATCCAGAGTTCTCAACAGGATTGTTATGCTCGTGTGAAAAAATATTCAATCGCACACAGTGACAGGTAGCTCTTCGCTCAAAGCATACTTTCATCCCAGCCAGATTGCCACATTGTGCCGAAGCGTAAGTGAGAACGCCAGAGACCTTCAAATATCGTTGCTGTGTTTTGCACGAAGCTCACACCCAAACCAAAAAAAAGCCCCTGCGTGAAAGCAGGGGCAAGCCATGTCAGAGCTTTTTTATTAGTTAAACACCATCCCACCGTCGATCAGCAATGACTGACCGGTCATATAATCAGAATCCGGGCTGGCAAGATAGGAGACGCAGGCGGCGACATCTTCCGGCTCAGACAGCCGACCGAGGGTGATGCGTTTGGCGAACTCGGCGGTACCATAGCCCAGCGGTTTACCGGCGGCTTCGGACACCTGGCGGTCAATTTCGGCCCACATTGGCGTTTTGACAATCCCCGGGCAGTAGCCGTTGACCGTAATGCCCAGCGGCGCGAGGTCGCGAGCGGCGGTCTGGGTTAAGCCGCGTACGGCGAATTTACTCGAGCTATACACCGCCAGCTCCGGGTTGCCGACGTGGCCGGCCTGAGAACAGGCGTTGATGATTTTCCCACCGTGACCCTCTTTCTTGAAGGCCTCGACCGCCGCCTGAATGCCCCAGATCACCCCTTTAACGTTGATGTTGTAGACTTTGTCGACAATCTCCGGGGTAATGGACTCGATCGGCGTGGATGGCGCCACGCCGGCGTTATTGACGATGACGTCGAAGCCGCCCAGCGTTTTGCGCGCCTGTTCGACGGCGGCAAACACCTGATCGCGGTCAGAAACATCCACTTTCACCGCCACGGCGCGTCCGCCGGCCTGGTTGATTTCCGAGGCGACCGCCTTGGCGGTGGCGTCGTTATAATCGGCAATGGCCACGGCAAATCCATCCTTCACCAGACGAAGGGCGATAGCTTTACCAATCCCCTGGCCGGCGCCGGTAACAAGTGCGACTTTTTTCATTTTGCTTTCCTTATTGTGATGACTTACAGAATCTGACTCAGATGCAGCTGGCCCATCAGCAGCGGGTTATCGCGATAATCCACCGGGATGGCGACCACCGCCGGGCCGTCGACGTCCATCGCCGCGCGCAGGGTCGGCTCCAGCGCTTCAGCGCTTTCCACGGCAAACCCTTTCGCGCCGAAGGATTCGGCATAGGCTTTAAAATCCATCGGTCCGAACTCGACGCCGGACAGGCGCTGGTATTTTTTCTCTTCCTGAATGGCCACCATGTTGTAGCCGTTATCGACCCAGATAAGATGCAGGATGTTGGCTTTCAGGCGGACCGCCGTTTCCAGCTCCATGCTGGATTGCAGAAAACCGCCATCGCCGGAGACCGAGACCACTTTGCGCTGCGGATTGACCAGCCAGGCGCCGATGGCCCAGGGCAGGGCGACGCCCATGGTCTGCTGGCCGTTGGAGATCATCACCTGACGGGCGCGGAAGCTGTACAGGTAGCGGGCAATCCAGATATGGAAGCTGCCCATGTCTACGGTCAACGTGACGTCGCTATTAACGATATCCTGCATGGCGCGAACGATGCGCAGTGGATGCAGGGCAAACTGGTTCAGCTGCGCGCCGCGGCGGTCCAGCAGCTCGCGCTGATGCTGGCGGTCGCGGAGGATCTCCGCCGCCTGCGGGGAGAGCACCAGCCGATGATCGATATTTTGCGCCAGCTTGTTGAGAGTGCCGGCGATATCGCCCACCAGCTCGACATCCGGGGTGTAGTTACGCTCTTCATAGGCGGGCAGCACGTCGATGTGCACCAGCGTTGCGTTGCCGCTGTTCCACATCGCCGGTTCGTATTCCACCGGGCTGTAGCCGATGCAGATCACCAGGTCGGCGAGCTGCAGCAGACGGTCCCCGGCCTGGTTGTTAAATAGCCCAACCCGGCCGGCGAAGCGAGAGAAGTTATCCTGATTCACCGCTCCGGCGGCCTGATAAGTGCTGGTGACCGGAATATGGCTGGTCTCCAGCAAACGGCGCAGCGCGGCGCTGTTTTCTGGCTGGCTGGCCATCAGGC
>ERZ506228.107-NODE-107-length-18322-cov-5.17441_pt1 | contig 18322 bp, 10 predicted proteins | sample MGYA00512366_ERZ506228 | MGnify/ENA metagenome assembly ERZ506228
TCAGACGTGTGCTCTTCCGATCTGGCCAGGTTGCCGGTAAAATAGGATGACCCCACCATGCCGACCTGCCAGGTTGGCATGTTCTCATGGGCGAGCCAGAGCGGGACGAGCGTATTCAGCACCGCTATCGCCAGGGTCAATAAAAGCAGGCCACAGAGCAGCATTTGCACTGGCCGGGTATAGATGGTCATGGGTAAAAAAACCGTGAGGAATGTTCAGATCGCGAGCGGATCATGCCACTGCTAAAAACAATGTCAATCCATCTGAAATCAGGCCTGACGCGGTTTTGCCGGTCACGATAGAAGTTTTTTATCCAGAGGGGAGTTAAAGGTGGGGCAGCAAATAATACACTATTGTTTTTCTTAATTTATTAATAAATCTCCGCGTTAATTTCAGTTGAAAAATTTCATCTATCGACAGCACGTTTTCATCATGCCGGTGATTTCGCACCGGCATGATGAAGGTGGTTAACTGGCGATAGCCATCCCCACGGTCATATGCAGACCATAGAATACGCCGCGGCCAATCATCTCGCCCGCCAGTACCAGAACAAAGGCCAGGCCGAGCAGCGAGACTGCCGGTTTGCGTCCGCGAATCTGCGGCACGCACCAGCAGGCCAGGGCCAGGGCCAGGAGCACCACGCGCCAGGCCATAAGCGCGCCGTAATCTGGCACCAGGCTGGACGCCTGCTGGATTGAGCTGCGAATGGTGGCAAGTTCACTTCCCTGCATCACGACCACCATAATACTGACCAGCAGCGCCAGCAAACTAACCACTGGCAGCAGGCGCAGCGCCCAACCGTCGACACCTGCGACGCGCAGCAGCAGGTAGCCCAGCAGTGGACCGCCGATAAACAGCGTCAGGAAGAAGCTCAGCGGCGTCCAGACGGTATACCAGGTCGGCACCGTGTCGATGGTGTTGTAGACCCGCACCATCATCCAGACGAAAATCACGCCCAGCACCATGGTCACCACCAGCCACAGGCTACGCAGACCGGCAGGCAACTTTTTGAGCACAGCCAGCAGCCAGCCAATTCCGCCGACGGCGAAGAAGATCGCCCCGCTGGCTATTTCATTACTCAGCGATGAGGCTCCCACGCGATTGAGCGAGTTAAAGGCCCGCAGCGGTGAACCGAGGTGCATCGTCGAGGCGATAAACCCGATCCCCATCAATACCCACAGGCCGAACATGCTGCCCACCACGCGCTGCGCCTGCTCACGGGGAAGCTTGCCTGCCATCAGCGCCAGCGCCAAAACAATAAAGCCGCCTACGACGCACTGGCCGAAGACCGTAAAGACCATCAGCGGCCATTCATGCCATCCGTTTCCCATCTCACACCTCCTTCGGGTTCGCCAGGTAACCGGTGGTATCGCCACACGGCCGGGCATTGGCGTTAGGTTTGATCACAATGCTCGGCCGGGTGAAGTGCGCCGATGGCAGCGGGGCCACCGCGGCCAGCTGGCCGTGCTTAGCGCGCAGTTCGGCAATCGGTCCGAAATCCAACGCCCGCAGTGGGCAGGACTCGACGCAGATCGGCTTTTTCCCCTCGGCGACGCGCTCATGACAGCCATCGCACTTGGTCATATGGCCTTTGTCGGCGTTGTACTGCGGCGCGCCGTACGGGCAGGCCATATGGCAGTAGCGGCAGCCAATACAGACATCTTCGTTGACCACCACAAACCCATCTTCGCGCTTATGCATTGCGCCGCTCGGACAGACCTTGGTACAGGCCGGATCTTCGCAGTGGTTACAGGCGATAGAGAGGTAATAAGCAAACACGTTTTGCTGCCAGACACCGTTATCTTCCTGCCAGTCGCCGCCGGCATACTCATAGATGCGGCGGAAGCTGACCTCCGGAGTCAGGTTCTTATAGTCCTTACAGGCCAGTTCGCAGGTCTTGCAACCGGTGCAACGGGCGGAATCAATAAAAAATCCATACTGAGTTGTCATCGGTTACTCCTTACAGCTTCTCAACCTGGACGAGGTTGGTATGCGACGGGTTCCCCTTCGCCAGCGGCGACGGACGCTGGGTGGTCAGCACATTAATGCTGCCTGCCTGATCCACGCGTGAGGCATCCGGGTTATACCAGGCCCCTTCCCCCAGCGCGACAACGCCCGGCATCATGCGCGGCGTCACCTTCGCTTCGATATGTACTTCACCCCGATCGTTGAAGATGCGAATGCGATCGCCGTTGGCAATGCCGCGCTGGCGGGCATCGATCGGGTTAATCCACATCTCCTGACGACAGGCGGCCTTCAGCACATCAACGTTGCCGTAGGTGGAGTGAACGCGCGATTTATAGTGGAAGCCGGTTAACTGAAGCGGATATTTCGCCGTCAGCGGATCGTTGTAGTTTTCGAAACCCGGGGTGTAGATCGGCAACGGATCGATGACATCCCCTTCCGGCAGTTCCCAGGTGGCGGCGATGTTCGCCAACGCCTGCGAGTAAATTTCGATCTTGCCCGACGGTGTGGTCAGCGGATTAGCCTGTGGATCCTCACGGAAAGCTTTGTAGGCCACATGATGCCCTTGCGGATCGCGCTGCTTATAGATGCCCTGCTGGCGGAAGGTGTCGAAATCCGGTAGCTCGGGCATCGCCTTACGCGACTGCTCATACAGATAGCGCATCCATCCTTCCTGGGTTCGGCCTTCAGTAAATTTCTCCTCCACGCCCAGGCGCTTTGCCAGCTCGGTGGTCATCTCATAGATGGTTTTGCATTCGAAACGGGGTTTGATGGCCTGATCGGCAAAGATGACGTAGGACATGTTGCCGCAGGAGGCATCCAGCGCGAAATCCATCTGCTCGGAGGCGGTGCAGTCCGGCAGCAGAATATCGGCGTATTTCGCCGAGGAGGTCATATGACAGTCGATGACCACAATCATCTCGCACTTCTTGTCGTCCTGCAGGATCTCGTGGGTACGGTTGATCTCAGAGTGCTGGTTAATCAGGCAGTTACCCGCATAGTTCCAGATCATTTTGATCGGCACGTCGAGCTTATCTTTGCCACGCACCCCGTCGCGCAGCGCGGTCATTTCCGGGCCGCGCTCAATCGCATCGGTCCACATGAACATCGAGATACTGGTTTCAACCGGATTCTCCAGCGTCGGCATGCGCTCAAAAGGCAGACTGTAAGAGCCTTCACGTGCGCCGCTGTTGCCGCCGTTGATCCCGACGTTACCCGTCAAAATAGCGAGCATGGAGATGGCGCGGGTGGCGATTTCGCCGTTGGCATGACGCTGCGGTCCCCAGCCCTGGCTGATATAGGCCGGCTTCGCCGTCGCAATCTCACGAGCCAGTTTGACAATACGTTCACGCGGTATGCCGGTTATGGTCGAGGCCCACTCCGGCGTTTTAGCGATACCGTCGGCGCCCTGACCAAGGATGTAAGCTTTATAATGTCCATTAGCCGGCGCATCGGCAGGCAAGGTCTTCTCATCGTAACCGACGCAGTATTTATCAAGGAACGGCTGATCGACCAGATTCTCGGTGATCATCACCCACGCGAGACCCGAAACCAGCGCTGCATCGGTCCCCGGTCGAATCGGGATCCATTCATCTTCACGTCCGGCGCCGGTATCGGTATAGCGTGGGTCGATGATGATCATCCGGGCATTGGATTTCTGTCGCGCCTGCTCAAGATAATATGTCACCCCGCCGCCGCTCATCCGCGTTTCGCCGGGGTTATTGCCGAACAGCACCACCAACTGACTATTTTCAATATCCGATGGGCTATTGCCGTCCGCCCATCCGCCGTAGGTGTAATTCAGACCGGCAGCAATCTGCGCCGAAGAGTAATCGCCATAGTGGTTCAGATAGCCGCCGCAGCAGTTCATCAGACGGGCAATCAGCGTTTTCCCCGGCGGCCAGGAGCGGGTCAACGTCCCGCCGAGCGTACCGGTGCCGTAGTTCAGATAAATGGATTCGTTGCCATAATCTTTAATCAGCCGCTGCGTAGTGCTGGCGATGATATCGAAGGCCTCTTCCCAGCTGATTTGCTCGAATTTCCCTTCACCACGTTTACCCACGCGCTTCATCGGATACTTCAGGCGGTCCGGGTTATAGACACGGCGGCGCATTGAACGCCCGCGCAGGCAGGCGCGAACCTGGTGCAAACCGTCATAGTTATCATCGCCGGTATTATCGGTTTCGACATATTTAATCGCGCCATCCACCACGTGCATGCGCAGCGGGCAGCGGCTACCGCAGTTGACGGTGCAGGCGCTCCAGACCACCTTCTCACTGGCGGGCGCCAGCGTATCAGCGGCATGCGCAATACGCGTGAAGGGTAAGGTCAATGCGTTGCTGGCCAGCGCCAGGCCGCCTATCGCCGTGGTTTTCATTAAACCACGTCGGCTAACTTCGGCAGCCAGTAAAGCATCGGGGGCTTTGATTTTCATAGATACTCGCTTTGGTTGCTCACAATAAGCTGACATCGTTATATAATTTTATATATATCGGATTTTATTAGCTTTTTATGCTGTATTAATCCAAAGGGAGTATCACCGGATTCACTGAATGGATTATTGCCCGGTATCAATAAGGATATAAAAAAAGCGCCCGCAGGCGCTTTTAAGGAAAGAGCAGAAAAGATTAACCGATATACTCGAGACCGCGCATATACGGGCGCAGGACTTCCGGGATCTCGATACGGCCATCGGCCTGCTGATAGTTTTCCATCAGCGCCACCAGAGTACGACCTACCGCCAAACCAGAACCATTCAGGGTATGAACGAGACGGGTCTTCTTGTCGGACTTACTGCGGCAGCGAGCCTGCATACGCCGCGCCTGGAAATCCCAGACGTTGGAGCAGGAGGAGATCTCACGATACGTGTTTTGCGCCGGAACCCACACTTCGAGGTCATAGGTTTTGCAGGCGCTGAAGCCCATATCGCCGGTGCACAGCGCGACCTTACGGTACGGCAGGCCCAGCAGCTGCAGCACTTTCTCAGCGTGACCGGTCATCTCTTCCAGCGCGGCCATAGAGTCTTCCGGGCGGACGATCTGCACCATTTCAACTTTGTCGAACTGGTGCATACGGATCAGACCGCGGGTGTCGCGGCCATAGGAACCGGCTTCAGAGCGGAAGCACGGCGTGTGGGCGGTCATTTTGATTGGCAGATCGTCTTCGTCGATGATTTCATCGCGCACCAGGTTGGTCAGCGGCACTTCCGCCGTCGGGATCAGCGCGTAGTTGCTGCTGTCAGCCTCTTCTTCCAGCGGACGAGTATGGAACAGGTCGCCGGCGAATTTCGGCAGCTGGCCGGTGCCATACAGGGTGTCCTGGTTTACCAGGTACGGGACATAGTTTTCGCTGTAGCCATGCTGTTCGGTGTGCAGATCCAGCATGAACTGCGCCAGGGCGCGGTGCAGACGGGCCAGCTGGCCTTTCATCACCACAAATCGCGAGCCGGTCAGCTTAACGGCGGCGGCAAAATCCAGTCCCCCGTGCATTTCACCCAGCGTCACATGATCGCGCACGTCAAAATCGAACTGGCGCGGCGTGCCCCAGCGGCTGACTTCAACGTTGTCGTTTTCGTCACGGCCAACCGGCACATCGTCATGAGGAATATTCGGGATCGCCAGCGCGATATCGCGAATTTCCGCCAGCAGCGTTTCCAGCTCGGACTTTGCAGCATCCAGCTGTTCGCCGAGTTTGTTCACTTCCAGGCGTAATGGCTCGATGTCTTCCCCGCGCGCTTTCGCCTGGCCAATGGATTTCGATCGGGAGTTGCGCTCCGCCTGCAGGTTTTCCGTTTGCACCTGCAGAACTTTACGACGCTCTTCAAGCGCGCGAAGTTTATCTACATCCAGCTTAAAGCCCCGGCGTGCCAGTTTTTCTGCGACTGCGTCTGGCTCGGTACGCAGCAGATTGGGATCGAGCATGCTTATCCTGTGCTTATCGAATTAAAAAAAGAAAAGTGGCCGCAGACTACGACCACGGAAATAGTGTAATAACCTTACCGCAACGCCTCAATTAGCGGTAGCGTTTTATCGGGCTATTTTGATCCTGTTCAGCGAGCCAGGCGAGCTTTTCGCCAATTTTGCCCTCAAGCCCCCGGTTTGTCGGGTGATAATAGCGCGTTTGCGCCATTTCCTGCGGGAAGTACTGCTCGCCGGCGGCGTAGGCGTTGGGTTCGTCATGAGCGTAACGATACTCCTGTCCGTAACCCATCTCTTTCATCAGCTTCGTCGGCGCATTGCGCAGGTGCACCGGAACGTCATAGTCAGGACGCTCCCGCGCGTCGGCCAACGCCGCTTTAAAGGCGGTATAGACGGCGTTGCTTTTCGGCGCGCAGGCCAGATAGACAATGGCCTGGGCAATCGCCCGTTCGCCTTCCGCCGGCCCGACGCGGGTAAAGCAGTCCCACGCCGAAATGGCGACCTGCATCGCCCGTGGGTCGGCGTTGCCGACATCTTCCGAGGCAATCGCCAGGCAGCGGCGGGCAACGTACAGCGGATCGCCCCCGGCAGTGATGATCCGCGCGTACCAGTAGAGCGCCGCATCCGGCGCGCTGCCGCGCACCGACTTATGCAGGGCGGAAATCAAATCGTAAAACCGGTCGCCTTTATTATCAAAGCGCGCGCTGCGCTCGCCAGCAATCTCGGTCAGCAGTTCCGCCTTCAGCACCCGCTTGCCCGAGTCATCGCTCTCGGCCATATCGGCCATCATTTCCAGGGTATTCAGCGCCCGTCTCGCGTCGCCGTTTACCAGCTCAGCAATGGCCTTGCGGGTTTCATCCGGCAGAACGATATCCTGGCCGCCATAGCCGCGAGTTTTATCGTTCATCGCCTGGTCAAGCACCCGCTCGATATCGTCGGTGGTCAGCGATTTCAGTAAGTAGACGCGGGCGCGGGAGAGCAGCGCCGAGTTAAGCTCAAAGGACGGGTTTTCGGTGGTCGCACCGATAAAAGTGATGGTGCCGTCTTCAATATGCGGTAGAAAGGCATCCTGCTGGCTTTTATTGAAGCGATGCACTTCGTCTACAAACAGAATGGTCCGCCGGCCGGCATTGCGATTCTGCCGCGCGCGCTCGATAGCCTCGCGAATCTCTTTCACCCCGGAGGTTACCGCCGAGATCCGTTCGACATCGGCACTGGCGTAGCGGGCAATCACTTCCGCGAGGGTAGTCTTGCCGGTGCCCGGCGGCCCCCATAGAATCATGGAATGCAGGTGCCCGGCCTCAATGGCCCGCGGCAGGGGTTTACCCGGCGCCAGCAGGTGCTGCTGGCCAATATACTGCGCTAAATTTTCTGGCCGCATGCGAGCGGCCAGGGGTTGAAACGCGTTGTCGGAAAAATCGAGCGACAGATTGCTCACTTTCGCCTCTACTTACGTTGATCGTCCACCGTCACCCCTTTCGGCGGCGTAAAGGTGAACTTAGCTGCGTCGACGGCGCCGTTCTGCTGCGACTTCAGCTGATAACTGCTACGCTGGTCATCCTGCTCGACGGCGCTGAACTGATGGATGGTGCCGTCCCGACCGACGTTGATCGTGAACTGCTTCAGGTTACCGCTGCCGCTTTTCGGCGTCAGCACAAAATCATCGCCGTTTTGTTTGATATTGTACTGCTGCCAGTCGCTGGACTGGTTGCGGGCAATCAGCATAAACGGCGTGTTGCTGGTAGCATCTTTCAGCCAGGTCGCCGTAGCCTGCTCAACGAACGGGTTGTAGAACCACAGCGTTTTGCCGTCCGAGACAAGAACGCTTTCATCTGGCTGGGTCATATGCCAGTTAAACAGGTTCGGACGTTTTACCCACAGGTCGCCCTGACCGTCCTGCACGGCGTTACCGCTGCCGTCGGTCACTTTCTGCGTGAAGCTGGCATGGAAGCTGCTTACTTTATCAAGACGGCTTTTTAAGTCACTGGCCGCATCTGCCCAGACCTGGCTGACGACCATACCAGACAGTAATGCACAGGTGATTGCGAGTTTTTTCATTGTTCTTCCTTAATGTGCGTCACTCCCGACGCGGGAGCCTCTTCTGTCCCTAATGTAGGACCGCCGACGGCGGCGGAACAGAAGAATTGGCTGATTTTGCGCTTATTTACCCAACTTTGCACTCATTCAAAGGGGGGCGGCGCCAGCACTTCGCGGTTACCGTTGTGGCCCTGTTCGCTGACGATCCCCTGCGCTTCCATCTGTTCGATAATGCGCGCGGCACGGTTATAGCCGATGCGGAACTGACGCTGCACGCCGGAAATCGACGCTTTGCGCTTCTCGGTCACAAAACTGACCGCCTGATCGAACAGCGGATCCAGCTCTTCACCGCCGTCGAAGCCACCGCCGCCGCCTTCGCTTTCGCTGTCGGAGGTAATGCCATCGACGTACTGCGGACGGCCGCGGGCTTTCCAGTCCTGAACCACAGCGTGGACTTCCTGGTCGCGCACAAACGCCCCGTGGACGCGCACCGGCGTGGTGGAGTTCGGTCCGGAGTAAAGCATATCCCCCATACCCAACAGCGATTCCGCGCCGCCCTGATCGAGAATGGTACGCGAGTCAATTTTACTTGATACGGTAAAGGCGATACGCGTCGGGATGTTGGCCTTAATCAGACCGGTAATGACATCTACCGACGGACGCTGCGTCGCCAGCACCAGATGGATCCCCGCGGCACGCGCTTTTTGCGCCAGGCGGGCAATCAGCTCTTCCACCTTCTTACCGACAGTCATCATCAGGTCGGCGAATTCGTCCACCAGCACCACAATGTACGGCAGCTTTTCCAGTACCGGGTGCACGGCGTCCATACTGTCGCCAGGCTTCCAGTACGGATCCGGGATCGGACGACCCATGCGCGCGGCTTCGGCGATCTTCTCGTTATAGCCCGCCAGGTTACGCACGCCCAGCGCCGACATCAGCTTGTAGCGGCGCTCCATTTCATTGACGCTCCAGCGCAGCGCATTGGCGGCGTCTTTCATGTCGGTGACCACTTCCGTCAGCAGATGCGGAATACCTTCATAGACCGACAGCTCGAGCATTTTCGGGTCAATCATGATGAAACGCACATCTTCCGGCTGCGCCTTATAGAGCATGCTGAGGATCATGGCGTTCACACCGACTGACTTACCGGAACCGGTGGTACCGGCCACCAGCAGATGCGGCATTTTCGCCAGATCGGCTACTACCGGGTCGCCAGCGATGTCTTTACCCAGCACCACGGTGAGCGGTGATGGGTTATCACGGAACTTGGCGTTGTCGAGCACTTCACGCAGGTAGACGGTCTGGCGTTTTTTATTCGGCAGCTCAAGCCCGACATACGGTTTGCCCGGGATCACCTCCACGACGCGCACCGCAACCGTGGACAGTGAACGCGCCAGATCCCGTGACAGGTTAGAGATACGCGCGGCCTTAACGCCAGGCGCGAGATTCAGTTCGAAACGGGTAATCACCGGCCCCGGCGAGTAGTTGACGACATCTGCTTTAATGCGGAAATCGGCCAGACGCGCTTCCACCAGGCGCGCCATCTGCTCAAGAGCAAAGGTATCCACCGGTTCGACTTCGCTCGGCGGTGGGGTTAACAGATCCAGAGACGGCAATGGCGTAGTCGGTCTTTGCAGCGGACGGCTATCGCCATTACGCATCAGCAGTGGGTGGATCAGGCTCTCCTGCGGCGCAGGTGCGGCAGGCTGATGCCCCTGCGGAACAACCTGCTGCTGCGGCACGGGCTGCGGCGCAGTCTGGTAAGGCTGCGGCGGCACTGGCTGATGGTGTACCGGCTGGTGCTGCGCAGGTTGATAACCCTGCTGCGGAGCGGCGGCAGGTTGTTGATGATGATGCTGGGCCGGTTGCGGTGGCTGGACCTCCGGCATCGGCGTAAACAACGGCTCACTCGGTCCGTCATTGACCAGCGTTTTCATCGGCGAGAATTCATAATCCGCCGGCGAAAACGGGTTGGCCCCAGGCGGCTGCTCAGTAGCGTAGCGCTGCTGCTGGGTAGCGGCAAACTGACGCGCCAGCTCCGCTTCCGCCGCGTTGTTGGCATCATCGTCATCAGTTGCGTTATCGTCTTCCCAGCGATGGCCATAGCGCTGCTGCTGGGTGGCGGCGAACTGGCGAGCCAGTTCATCCTGCTCCATAGCATCTGCTTCTTCATCCGAGAGCAGCTCATCATCGTAATGCGGGTCACGCTCCGCCTGACGCGCACGCTGTTCGGCTTCCCGCTGCGACGGTAGCTTGATGCCGTAGGAGGCCAGCTCACGACGCGTCGGGACACGAACGCGGTTTGGACGCGGTAGTTTTGGCCCAATGCCTTCTTTCACCTGAACCCGCGGTCCGCTGGATGCCGGGCTAAATAATGGCGCAGACGCAGCGGACGCGGCTGTCGCCGCGGTGGCTGCCGCTGCGCCACCGCTGGCTGCGGTTGCCTGATGCACTCCTGCTGCTACCGCAGAAACCACGGTTGACTCCACCGGCGGTTTGGACGGAGCGGCAGGCGACGTTAATGGTTTGGTGGCGATCGGACTTTCCGGCTCCGGGATAGGCTGATACCAGGAAGCCAGCAGCTCGCGTTCACGTGCCCGCTTCTCTTCCACTTCCTCGAAGTAATAGAGCGGCGGACGTTTCACTTCCTCCTGCACAACCTCGGGCTCTGGTTCCGCTACAGGCACCGGCGCGGGTTCAGGCTGATACGTCTGCGGCACGGGCTGGCCGGCATGCGGATCGTAACCAGGCTGCTGGAATGGCGCGGATTCAGGCTGATACGCCTGCGGCGCGGGCTGCCCGGCATACGGATCGTAAGCCGGCTGCTGGACTGGCACAGGTTCAGGCTGATACGCCTGCGGCACGGGCTGCCCGGCATACGGATCGTAAGCCGGTTGCTGGAATGGCGCAGGTTCAGGCTGATACGCCTGCGGCGCGGGCTGCCCGGCATACGGATCGTAAGCTGGCTGCTGGACTGGCACAGGTTCAGGCTGATACGCCTGCGGCACGGGCTGCCCGGCATACGGATCGTAAGCCGGTTGCTGGAATGGCGCAGGTTCAGGCTGATACGCCTGCGGCGCGGGCTGCCCGGCATACGGATCGTAAGCTGGCTGCTGGACTGGCGCAGGCTGAGGCTGATACGCCTGTGTTAAAGGTTGTCCGGTAAGTGGGTCGTAAGTCTGCGGCGCAGGTTGACCAACTGGAGGCTGCTGGTAAGCAGCCTGCTGGAACGGGACGGGATCTGGCTGGTACGCCGGCTGCGGCGGATAGCTAGCTTCCGGCTGGTAAACCGGCGCTGCGCCCTGATGGCCCGCAGGTGACTCCGCCCACGCCTGCGGCGCGGCAGTCGCTGCCGCCGCTGCGCCCACCGGCTCAGCGATACTATGACCGTTCAGCAACGGATCGTAAGGGTCGAAATCGCCCGGACGCGTAGCGCTGGCGCCGGAGAACAACACATCATCCTCTGCGGGACGCGCGGCGCTGGCACCGGAAAACAGTACATCATCGGCGGCTACAGGCGCCCCGCTGGTGCTGTATTGCACCGCCTCTTCCCCATCATCCATTCGTTTGCCGGAGAAAAGCGCAGCATCGGTTTTACGCCCCATAGGGTTGGTAAATTTCTCGGCCAGACGCTTACGTCGTGCCAGGGCGCTGCGTAAAATACGGGCGCGACGCGACTCCTGGGGGGTTGCCGCCTCTTCGTCGTCGTACTCTTCCTCGTCGTCTTCGTATTCGCCTTCATCGACCCAGGTATCATCCCGACGAGTACGGTTGCTGGCAAAGGTGAGGACGGACAGGATGCCGCCGCCCAGTTTTTCCGCAATGCTGACCCACGACCAGCCGGTGAACAGCGTCAGGCCGGCCGCCCAGATGCACAACAGGGCGATGGTGCCGCCGCTGCTGTGCAGCAGGGGTTGCAGCGTGGTGCTCAGCAGGCTGCCGATCACCCCGCCGGAGGCGAAGTACCAGATATCATCAGCGTTAATCGCCGCCAGACCACAGGAGGTCAGGATCAGGGCTAACGCTCCGATGAGACGCAGGGAAACGGCGAAATAATCAATATATTCGTCGTTTTCCTGGTGTCGCCAGGCAAACCAGCACCCGCCGATAATGATCACCGGGATGGTGTAGGCCATGACGCCAAAGATGAAAAAGAGCGTATCGGCCAGCCATGCGCCGGGAGCACCGCCTAAATTATGAATAGGCTCATGCCATGCCGTCTGCGACCAACTGGGGTCCGAGGGGTTAAAGCTCAGTAGTGCCGCCATCAGCCAGATGGCGAAGAGGGAGCAAAGGATGAGCATCGCCTCAAGGAGTCGGCGCCCGCTGCTGAGTTTGGTTAGTTTGACTTCTTTGTCTTCGGTGTATTCCTGGCTCAAGAAAGGCTCTCCAGGTATCAGGCTGTTTCCTGCCTGCTGCTAAAACGGACAACAGCGCCGGGTCTCCCCGGCACTGTTGCTGTATGGATTAACAGGAGTGTAATCAAACTACGTCGATTTTGCACCTGTTCCGTGTTAGCGCGTCTTAATCACCAGACGATTACTTTGCTTGACTTCTTCCATCACCACATAGGTACGGGTGTCGTTAACGCCCGGCAGGCGCAGCAAGGTCTCACCCAGTAATTTACGATACGCTGACATATCCGGTACGCGGGTTTTCAACAGATAGTCGAAATCACCGGAAACCAGATGACACTCTTGAATTTCTTCAAGTTTTTGCACTGCGGCGTTAAATTGCTCAAACACATCCGGTGCGCCACGATTCAGAGTAATCTCAACAAATACCAGAAGTGATGCGTCCAGATAATGCGGGTTGAGCAGCGCCGTATAGCCCTGAATAAAACCCTGTCTTTCAAGACGACGCACACGCTCAAGGCAAGGCGTCGGAGAAAGTCCCACCCGTTTAGAAAGCTCGACGTTAGAAATTCGCCCATCTTTTTGCAATTCATTCAGGATGTTACGATCAATGCGGTCGAGATCTTTGCCAGGGCGCTTCTTGCTATCTACCATTATTATTGTCTCTCTGTATTCCTTCCCTACTCCTGTTCCGGCTCTGTGCCTTCACTGCCAGAGCCCATCCTGTTATTACCCGCGTACGACATTGGGTAACCCAGGGGTACGTGAGAAGCCCGTTGCCTGACGGCAGTCACCGACATCACGCATGGCGTCTGTCCACACCATGCGTAGATTTCGTTAACCCGGATAAAAATGGCATTTGCGTGCATGAAAATTCGCCGCACGCTAAATACTGCTTTTCTTCTTCCTTGAATGTTTTCGCAAAAGCACAGGGGATTGTCAAAGCAAAACATCGATTTTTAGTACAAGATGCCAGATATTCATCATCCACCCTGGTTGATTCTCATTTTTTCATCTTATAATTGTCCCGTCGACAGTAGAAATAGTTATATTCCTTGTCGGGAAAATCACCAATTCATCGGTCGCTTCTATTGCACACATCGTTAACAAAATCGCTGTGCTCTTTTTTTACGACAACAAATTCCCTACAATCCCAGCCCAATGTATGCCAATTATTATGGGGATCTCATGGGCACAGCCAAACACAGTAAACTGCTTATCCTTGGTTCTGGACCTGCGGGATACACCGCGGCGGTCTATGCCGCACGCGCCAACCTGCAGCCGGTGCTGATCACCGGGATGGAAAAAGGCGGTCAGCTGACCACCACGACGGAAGTGGAAAACTGGCCAGGCGATCCGAACGATCTCACCGGTCCGCTGTTGATGGAGCGCATGCACGAGCATGCCGCGAAATTTGAAACCGAGATCATTTTCGACCATATCAGCCGCGTCGATTTGCAAAACCGCCCGTTCCGTCTGACAGGCGACAGCGGCGAGTACACCTGTGACGCCCTGATCATCGCCACTGGCGCTTCCGCCCGTTACCTGGGTCTGCCTTCCGAAGAAGCCTTTAAAGGCCGCGGCGTTTCCGCTTGCGCCACCTGTGACGGATTCTTCTATCGCAACCAGAAAGTAGCAGTCATCGGCGGCGGCAACACCGCAGTTGAAGAGGCTCTGTATCTGTCGAATATCGCCTCTGAGGTGCATCTGATCCACCGCCGCGATTCGTTCCGTGCGGAAAAAATCCTCATCAAGCGTCTGATGGATAAAGTCGAAAGCGGTAACATCGTGCTGCATACTGACCGCACCCTTGAAGAGGTGACCGGCGACCAGATGGGCGTCAGCGGGCTGCGTCTGCGCGATACCAAAAACAGCGACAACGTCGAGTCCCTGGAAGTAGCCGGTCTGTTCGTCGCCATTGGTCACAGCCCGAACACTGCCATCTTTGAGGGTCAGCTGGAGCTGGAGAACGGCTACATCAAAGTGCAGTCCGGTATCCATGGCAATGCGACCCAGACCAGCATCCCTGGCGTATTCGCCGCTGGCGATGTCATGGACCATATCTATCGCCAGGCGATCACCTCTGCGGGCACCGGCTGCATGGCGGCGCTAGACGCCGAACGGTATCTCGACGGTTTGGCTGACGCTTGCAAATAATCTTTACAAGTCAGTAACAAAGGTAAAGAAGGCGACGAAAAGTCGCCTTTATTTTTGCTGCGATGTAACATTGCCGTGCCCAATACTCCCATAACAACACCTGCAAAGCGCGCAATGAATAAAACCCGTCAACAAGAGTTAACCCGCTGGTTAAAACAGCAAAGTATTATCTCCCGTCGCTGGTTGATGATTTCCCGCCTGCTTGGCGTGGCGAGCGGTCTGCTGATCGTGGCGCAGGCCTGGTTCCTGGCGCGGATCCTGCACCGAATGGTGATGGAAAATATTCCGGCAACCGCCCTGCTGCTGCCGCTCACGCTGTTGGTGCTGATCTTTGTGCTGCGTGCCTGGGTGGTCTGGCTGCGTGAACGGGTCGGCTTTCAGGCCGGACAGCATATCCGCTATGAGATTCGCCGCCAGGTTCTTGACCGCCTCCAGCAGGCAGGCCCGGCGTGGATCCAGGGCAAACCGGCCGGCAGTTGGGCAACGCTTATTCTTGAGCAAATCGACGACATGCACGATTATTATGCCCGCTACCTGCCCCAGATGACGCTGGCGGCCTGCGTGCCGCTGCTGATCGTCATCACTATTTTCCCGATTAACTGGGCCGCCGCGCTGATCCTTCTCGGCACTGCGCCGCTGATCCCGCTTTTCATGGCCCTGGTTGGGATGGGCGCCGCCGATGCCAACCGGCGTAACTTCCAGGCGCTGGCCCGCCTCAGCGGCCACTTCCTCGACCGCCTGCGCGGCATGGAAACCTTGCGTATTTTTCATCGCGGACAGGCAGAAACTGATAATATTCGCGACGCCTCGCAGGATTTTCGCCAACGCACCATGGAAGTCCTGCGTCTGGCCTTCCTCTCCTCCGGAGTTCTGGAGTTTTTCACCTCCCTCTCCATTGCGCTGGTGGCGGTGTATTTTGGCTTTTCTTACCTCGGTGAGCTGAACTTCGGCCACTATGGTGCGGGCGTCACGCTGATGGCAGGATTCCTGACGCTGATCCTCGCCCCGGAATTTTTCCAGCCGTTACGTGACCTGGGTACCTTCTACCATGCCAAAGCCCAGGCCGTGGGTGCCGCAGACAGCCTGAAAACGTTTATGGAAACGCCGCTGACCCAGGTGGAGCGCGGCGAGAAAACCTTAAATGATAACGATCTGATTGGCGTGGAAGCGCGCGATCTGGTGATCAAATCTCCGGAAGGTAAAGTCCTGGCCGGGCCGCTTAATTTTTCACTGCCCGCCGGCGCTCGTGTGGTGCTGGTCGGCCAGAGCGGATCCGGGAAAAGCTCTTTGCTAAATACACTGCTCGGCTTTTTGCCCTATGAGGGTTCGCTGAAGGTTAACGGCGCAGAGCTGCGCGAGCTGGATGCCGAACGTTGGCGCCGCCTGCTGAGCTGGGTGGGGCAGAATCCCCAGCTGCCCGCCGCCACGCTGCGGGAAAATGTATTGCTGGCATGGCCCGAAGCTAGCGAAGCACAGCTTCGGCTGGCGCTGGACAAGGCCTGGGTCAGCGAATTCATCTCTCTGCTGCCGCAGGGGATCCATACCGCCGTAGGCGATCAGGCGGGTCGCCTGTCAGTTGGCCAGGCGCAGCGTATCGCTGTCGCCCGTGCACTATTAGTGCCCTGCCGCCTGCTGCTGCTGGATGAACCTGCCGCCAGCCTTGACGCCCATAGCGAACAGCGAGTCATGCAGGCCCTGACCCACGCTTCCACCCAACAAACCACGCTGCTGGTCACCCACCAACTCGAGGGGCTGGCTGATTGGGATGCCATCTGGGTGATGCAGGACGGACAGATTATCGAACAAGGCGACTACGCCACGCTGGCTCGTGCAGGTGGTGTCTTCTCGGCGCTGCTGGCCCATCGTCAGGAGGAGATTTAAATGCGCGCACTTTTACCCTATCTGGCGCTCTATAAACGCCATAAATGGATGCTACTGCTCGGCGTCTTGCTGGCCATTGTGACCCTGCTGGCCAGCATCGGCTTGCTGACGCTCTCCGGCTGGTTCCTCTCCGCCTCAGCGGTGGTGGGCGTCGCGGGGATCTACAGTTTTAACTATATGCTGCCTGCCGCGGGCGTTCGCGGCGCGGCGATTATCCGTACCGCCGGGCGCTACTTTGAGCGTCTGGTTAGCCACGACGCTACCTTTCGCGTGCTGCAGCACCTGCGCGTTTTCACCTTCAGCAAACTGCTCCCTCTCTCTCCGGCGGGGCTGGCGCGTTTTCGCCAGGGTGAACTGCTCAACCGCGTGGTAGCCGACGTCGATACCCTGGATCATCTCTACCTGCGGGTTATTTCGCCGCTGGTCGGCGCCCTGGTGGTGATTGTGGTGGTGACCTGCGGATTAAGCCTGCTCGACGTCACCCTCGCGCTGACGCTGGGCGGCATCATGCTGGTGACCCTGCTGGTTATGCCGCCGCTGTTCTATCGCGCCGGTAAACCGGCCGGCGAAAGTATGACCCAGCTGCGCGGCCAGTATCGGCAACAGCTTACCGCCTGGCTGCAGGGCCAGGCGGAGCTGATGGTGTTTAACGCCAGCGATCGCTATCGCGCGCAAATGGAAAAGACCGAGCTCAGCTGGCAGGACGCGCAGCGTCGCCAGGCCGAGCTGACCGCGCTTTCGCAGGCGCTGATGCTGTTGATCGGCGGTATCGCCGTGGTGGCCATGCTCTGGCTGGCCTCAGACGGCGTCGGCGGAAACAGTCAGCCAGGGGCACTGATCGCCCTGTTCGTATTCTGCGCGCTGGCGGCTTTCGAAGCCCTGGCGCCCGTCACCGGCGCTTTCCAGCATTTAGGCCAGGTGATCGCCTCCGCGCGGCGGATCTCGCAGATCACCGACCAGCAGCCGGAAGTTACCTTTGTCGAGAGTGAAGCCAGTGCGCCAGCGCAGGTGGCCCTAACGCTTCGGGAGGTCTCCTTCCGCTATCCTCAGCAGCCCACCCCTGCCCTGGAGAATATTTCCCTGCAGATTGCCGCCGGAGAGCATATCGCCATTCTTGGCCGGACCGGTTGCGGAAAGTCGACGCTGTTGCAGTTGCTTACCCGCGCCTGGGATCCGGCGCAGGGAGAGATCTTACTCAACGACCAGCCGCTGTCTGGACTCAGCGAAACCACCCTGCGTCAGTCAATGAGCGTAGTCCCGCAGCGCGTGCACCTGTTTAGCGCCACCCTGCGCGACAACCTGCTGCTGGCGGCGCCTGGCGCTGATGACGCGACGCTCTGCGCGACGCTCGAGAAAGTGGGGCTGGAAAAGCTGCTGGAAGATAGCGGACTGAACAGCTGGTTGGGCGAAGGCGGACGCCAGCTCTCCGGCGGCGAACTGCGCCGGCTGGCCATTGCCCGCGCGCTGCTCCACGATGCGCCGCTGATGCTGCTCGATGAACCGACAGAAGGTCTGGATGCGGCCACCGAAAGCCAGATCCTGCATCTGCTGGCGGATGTCATGCGCGACAAAACCGTGCTGATGGTCACCCATCGCCTTCGGGGCCTGGCGCGTTTTAATCAGATAATAGTCATGGACAACGGCCAGATTATTGAGCAAGGTAGTCACGCGGAGCTGCTCGCTAAACAGGGCCGGTACTTCCAGTTTAAACAGCGTCTGTAGGCTATTATCTAATTTTTGCTGATGCGTATTGAGGTTAAAATGCGTCTGGTTCAGCTCTCCCGGCACTCTATCGCCTTCCCCTCTCCGGAAGGCGCCCTGCGAGAACCTAACGGCCTGCTGGCGCTCGGCGGCGATCTGAGCCCCGCGCGGCTGCTGATGGCCTATCAGCGTGGTATTTTCCCCTGGTTTTCCCCTGGCGACCCGATCCTCTGGTGGTCGCCTGACCCCCGAGCGGTACTCTGGCCGGAGCGGTTCCATCTCAGCCGCAGCATGAAACGCTTTCATCAG
>ERZ506228.117-NODE-117-length-17118-cov-4.81193_pt1 | contig 17118 bp, 14 predicted proteins | sample MGYA00512366_ERZ506228 | MGnify/ENA metagenome assembly ERZ506228
GCTCATCAGGGTCAACACAGCATCGGCACGCTGCTTGATGGCGTGACCGTTCGCCGCCAGCGTCGCTGGTGCGGAAAGCGAAAGTACCGACAGGAGAACGAGAAGACGCACCATAAGTCGTTTGCCACCTCAGCGACAGGCTAACACGATAACCACCCAAGTCAGCTGGCTGGTGTTCACCTAGTATAGTCGGTGGTCAGCCTGCGCGTCCGGCGGGAGAAACAGCATTGGGCTGGTCAGGCCGCGCCGCCTCGACTGTGCAGCAGCTCCACGCTTTCAAACGGCATACGCGTCACCCGATTACGCCCGTCATTTTTTGCCGCATACAGCGCTTTATCGACGCGGGAAAACAGTTGATCAACCGTTTCGCCGTCATGATGCTCAGCCACGCCGATACTGACAGTCACCGACAGCGTTTGATATTCGCTGACCGCCTGACGGATCCCCTCCGCCAGTATCAGCGCGCGGGCGATCGGTGAATGGGGTAAAAAGAGCAGAAACTCTTCTCCACCCCAGCGATAAATTTTATCTTCGCGGTCGACCGACGTTTCAAGAATACGAGAGAGCACCAGCAGGACTTCATCGCCTTTTTGATGACCATGAATATCATTAATATTCTTGAAATGATCGATATCGATTAACAGCAAACAGTAACCCCGGGCTATAAAGGTTGGCGCCTCAACCAGACGATAAAACTCCCGGCGATTAAGCAACCCCGTTAACGGATCGTGGGCGGCGGAAAATTCCAGCTCTTTTTTAAGATGCACTTCTTCGGTGATATCGTGAATAATGCATAGCATCAGACGAATATTATACAACACCACCGGTCCAGCATAGGTCTGGACATGACGCAGTGAGCCGTCAGCCAGAATATGAGTAAAATTAAGCGGCTTATGTCCGCCGGGCATATTGGCAATATTATTCATAATGGGAATAACGTCCCGGCCCAGGGTATTAATTTGCCAGGTATGTTTATTGCGCATTTCCTCATCGGAATAATGATAAAAACGCAGTGCCGCAATATTAGCATCAACAATCCGGCCATCTTTCTGCGGATCGATTAACAGCATCGGCGCGGTGTTGGTCATAAAAAAGCGGGCAAAAAAGCCATTATTGCGCCGCTGGTAGCGGCGAGAGCCAGTATGAATAGACTGATTTTGCGCAAGCAGCTTCACCGCCTCAAACAGCAACAAGCAACCACAGTCCTCGGTATCAATCAGGGTGGTTTTGCAATATACCGATTGCAATCCATTGGCGGTGGGTAGCGTCCAAACTTCAAATATCTCGGTCATGGTGTCAAGATAGCGAAGATAATGCTGTAGCTGTGTTTCCGGGCAGGTGGAATAGATACCGTTACGCATCTCAGTGAGCGACATCTCGCCGCTCAACGCCCGCGAAGCCTGATTGGCATAGACCACACTTTCGTTAAAAGGATGGACTACCCATATCGGAGTACTTAATACATCAAAAACAGCCAGCTCTTTGAATAACATACGGGCCCCAAACCGACCAATCCCCCGCCGGAACAACACCTTCCCTGTGCTCCCCCTGACGCTGGCATAAAGTGAAAACAAAAAGAAACCGAATAACTTTCATCACACACTTGCGCGGCAAGTATAGTCGGTTATACGCCCAGCGGAGGCCCGTGAGGGTGACTTTGCACGCGCTTTAACCACCCGGGTACGATAATCTCTTTAATATTAATTTTATTTCAACAGCATAGCTGCAATGCCAGAACCGGTAGTCGCTTTTGATCACAGATTGTGATCCCAACCTATTTCAGGCTGGCTGCGCCTGCGTTTTATCGCTGCCGCAGCGGCTATCGCTGTTGCATGCATAATAATCGTGATAGTTTCTATCATACCTCTCATTTTCAGTGGCCATCACGGTGAAAAAATCTGCCAGCAAAATTACCCTTGCCGACATTGCGCGCGAAGCCAACGTCGGTATTGCCACCGTTGACCGGGTGCTCAACAAGCGCGCTGCGGTGAAGGAATCCACAGCATACCGCGTGCGGGAGGCCGCCCAACGTCTGGGGTTCAGCCTCGAGCAGCCCCACTATCGCCTGGCCGCCGGCAAGGCACCGGTCACGGTCAGAATGGGTTTTATTCTGCTGCAGGAGAGCCATTCTTTTTACCTGCCGCTGGCCCGGGCGTTGACCCAGCAGGCCGCCCCGTGGCTGCCGGCGGATCAGCGCCCGGTGATACTGCATTTTGCTATTGATGCAGTGGAAGCGATGGCCCGGGCTATTCATCGGCTCAGCGACGATGTGGACGTGATAGGCCTGGTGGCGCTGGATCATCCGCTGATTCGCCATGCAGTAGGCCGGGCTGCCGCCCGCGGCGTTCGCGTGTTCACCCTGCTTTCGGATCTGGCAGTCCCCCAGCGCAGCGGGTACATCGGCCTCGATAATCAAAAAGCCGGGCGCACCGCCGCCTGGTTTATCGAGCGCTTATACCGCGGGGATGGCGAAATTGGCATTATCATTGGCGATAATCGTTTTAGCTGTCAGGAAAGTTGCGAGATCAGCTTCCGTTCCTGCCTGCGAGAACAAGGCATGGGGCAGCAAATCCTTGAGCCGGTTCGCAGCCATGAACGGGCGGATATCGCCAGGACCGTGACAGAACAGATGCTGAGTCAATACCCGACCCTGCAGGCGATCTACGCCCCCTGCGGCGGCGTCGAAGGCATCGTCGACGCGCTGCGCGACAGCGGCCGTCAGCAGGAAGTCACCCTCGTCTGTCACGGCCCGCTCAGCGACAGTGAGCTGGCTCTGATCGACGGCACCATTGATATCATTCTCAACCACCGGCTGGATGGGTTTGCCGCGGCAACGCTACGCGCGATGACCGAGGCCGTTGCGCGTCCGCGCAGTGAAGTGATTTCTCTGCCTCAGCCTTTCGATATCATCACCAAAGAAAATATGTGAATCCCCGCTCCGCGGCCGCGGGGGCCTGTTGGCGTCCGGGCCGCGCGCCTGCTTGTTTTGATAAAAAACTATCAAAAAAGCCATCAAATAAAACCATGACGATTATCATAAAATCAACATTCCATCGTTGTTGATAATGAAATTTTCATTCAATACTCAGCGGCATCCCTTGTGAGAAAAAGGAAGCCGACATGATACATCCTATCGCCAACGCCCCCTGCAGCTGGGGCGTCGATGACCCCAAAAACCCTAATCTGCCCGCCTGGCGCACCGTGCTGAAGGAGGCAGCGCAGGCTGGCTATCGCAGCATTGAGCTCGGCCCGTGGGGCTATCTCCCCACCGATCCGCCGAGCCTGCGCGCGGCGCTGGAACAGCATCAGCTGTCGCTGGTTGCCGGGACGATCTTTGACGATCTGGTGAGCGAGAGCCATTTCCCCATGCTGGTGGCGCTGACCCATCAAATCTGCCGTAATCTGGCGCAGGTACCGGCCGCCGAACCGATCCCGGGCCACACTTACCAACCGCCCTATCTGGTGATTATCGACTTCGGCAACCCAGAGCGGGCGCGCTTCGCCGGGCGCGGCGCGCTGGCCCCGCGCCTCAATGACAACGACTGGCAACGCATGATAGAGCACATTACCGCCCTCAGTACCCTCGCCTGGCAGGAGTACGGTGTGCGCGCGGTTATCCATCCCCACGCCGGGGGCTGCATTGAGTTTGCCGATGAGATCGCGCGGCTGGCCAACGATATCCCGCACGATGTCGCCGGGTTGTGTCTCGACACCGGGCATCTCTATTACGCCGGAATGGATCCGCTTAACTGGCTGGATCGTTATTACGACCGCCTGGACTATTTGCACTTTAAGGATGTCGACCCGCAGGTTTATCAGCGCGCCATCCACGAGGGGATCGACTTCTTCACCGCCTGTGCCGAAGGGGTAATGTGCCCGCTCGGCACAGGCGCCATTGACTATCCGGCCATCAAAGACTTTCTTGCCCGCCGGGGCTATCAGGGCTGGATAACCATTGAACAAGAGCGTGACCCGCGCCATGCCGCAGGCAGTCTGCAGGCAGTCACGGAGAGCCTGCGCTATCTGCGCGGCGTTGGATTCTGACAGGAGACACGAGATGATTAACGGTTTAAAACCTCTCGACCGCACCCTGCGCTGGGGCATGGTTGGCGGCGGCGGCAGCAGCCAGATCGGCTATATTCACCGCTCAGCGGCCCTGCGTGACAACACGTTTGCGCTGCTGGCTGGCGCTTTTGATATTGATGCCGAGCGCGGACGCCAGTTCGGCCAACAGCTGGGGGTGGATCCCGACCGCTGTTACACCGACTATCAAAGCCTGTTCCGCGGTGAAGCCGCCCGGCCGGACGGCATTCAGGCGGTCTCGATTGCCACGCCAAATAATACCCACTATGCCATCTGCCGGGCGGCGCTGGAGGCCGGGCTGCACGCGGTGTGCGAAAAGCCGCTGTGCTTCAGCAGCGAAGAAGCTGACGAGCTGGTGGCGCTCAGCCAGCGGCAGCGCAAGATCATCGGGGTGACCTACGGCTATGCCGGGCACCAGTTGATCCTGCAGGCCAGGCAGATGATCGCCGACGGGCTGCTGGGCGATATTCGTATCGTCAATATGCAGTTTGCCCACGGTTTTCACGCCCAGCCGGTGGAGCTGGAAAACGCCAGTACCCGCTGGCGGGTCGACCCCCGCTTCGTCGGCCCTAGCTATGTGTTGGGCGACCTGGCCACTCACCCGCTGTTTCTGGTCGAAACCATGGCCCCACAGCTGAACATTGCCCGGCTGATGTGCGCCAGACAAAGCTTTGTCAAAAGCCGCGCCCCGCTGGAAGACAACGCCTATGTGCTGATGGAATATGACAACGGAGCCGTCGGCTCGCTGTGGAGCTCCGCCGTTAACTGCGGCTCCATGCACGGGCAAAAGGTGCGTATCGTGGGTGAAAAAGCCAGTCTCGAATGGTGGGATGAGCAACCCAACCAGCTGCGCTACGAGGTTCAGGGCGAACCGGTGCGTATTCTGGAGCGCGGCATGGACTATCTTGATCCGCTGGCGCGTCAGGATGACCGCATCGGTGGCGGCCATCCGGAGGGGCTATTTGAGGCCTGGTCAAATCTCTATCGCCGCTTCGCTATCGCCATGGACGCCACTGACCGTCGCGACGAGGCGCTGCTGGCCGACTTCTGGTACCCGGACGCCCGCGCCGGCGCGTACGGCGTGCGCTGGGTGGAAAACTGCGTACGGTCTGCCGACAACGGCGCCTGCTGGGTCGACTTTCGCTAACTCGCTGGCTCAGGGCGCTCGCCCTGAGCCTTTGACGCTATTTTTCAATGCGCGCCAGCTGGGTCCTATCCGCCTCCCGGGCGCGATCCGCCAGCCCCTGAAACGCGGCAGCGCCATAATAGGGCGCGGGAACCGGCAGCGCCTGCATATCGTGCCCGGGGTAGATCTGCAGTTCGCCGAGATCGCGTAAGCGGAATCCCCACACCTGCGCCGGCATGGTCAGGCGATACGGCGGCAGGGTTTCGAACGGGATCGGCGTCGGCAGCCGATTTTCCTGCAGATCATAGTTACGCTTCAGCACCAGAAACTTATCCGGCACCCGCCGGTGGCTGTTCCACCAGTCGCCATCGATCCGCTGAAACATCGCTTCTGTCTCCCCGCGCGTGGCCACCAGCAGCCGGGTTAACGCCTGTTTCAGCGCCACATCCATGGCCTGGTTATACTCTTCCACTGAACCACCGTGGCCGCTAAGGACCACGTTTATTGCCAGCCTGGCGCCCAATAAATTGGAGTAGAGATCTTCCGGCGAAAAAGCGGAGATCTCCTCAGAAAACCCGGGGACCGACTGGAAACCATACCACTGGGCGATCTCGTGCCATTGCGCGATTTGGAAGGCCAGATGCCCGGCGAGCCAGGCCGCCAGTTGATAGCGCTGCCTGACGCCCGCCGGCGGGGTAAAAGCATTCAACTGCACGCGGCGCACGCCAAGTTCTTCACTGTAGAAGATCCGCCCCGCCTGACCCAGCGTCGGCGCAATACGATTAAACAGATAGAAGGTGTAGTCCGCTGTATCGCGCACATGGGCAATATCAATAAACCCGCCGCGCCGGGTATAGATAAGCCCGTTCTGTTCTTCGCTCAGCCCCAGCAAGTTTTTCACCGCCCCGAGCGCGCTGTCGTTGTAATGATGCTTGCCCAGGGTGTCCAGGGTCAGCACATTACCGATCTGGTACACCGGGATGGGGATGCCCACCGCGCGCACGTGCAGGTCATAACCAAACGCGCAGCACGGCCGCAGCGACTCAGGCGGCGGCAGCTCACTCAGGGTAGGCGCCGGATGGATCGTCGTCACGGCGGGCAGCACCGGGTCCTGTGCCAGCGCCGGCAGCGCCAGCGCGAATAACAGCCAGAAGGCTTTACGCATCAACAGCCTCTCCACAGCAAGAAAAGAGCGCGCATCTTACCGGCAGATGGCGCCTGCGGTTTTAGTTAAAAACGGTATTCACCGGAGACAAAGAAGCTATTGCGCTCGTTAAAACCAAATTCTGTCAGCACGTTAAAGTTTTTGGTGACTTCATACTGGGCGCCAATCAGCATATTCCACGGCGAGGTCAGCTTTTGCTTAACGTCAAATTTGCCCTCGCCGTCTTTGTTGACTGCGGCGATAAGCGGCTGAAGTTCTGGCGGCATGTGTAGATCGGCGAGATCGCCTTTGAACTCCTGCTGCACGTCCTGATACATGCTTCCGATCCACAGGCTGAGGTGGGATGGCCCGTCGATCCCCTGAAAACTGAAACGATAGCCGACGCGCGGCGAAACGGTGACCGCCGAGATACTGCCGTCGAGAATATCGAAATCGGTACGGGTGTAGTTAGTGTCTACTAACCCAAACCAGTTGCCGTATCCCCCGGCAAGGGTAAAGCCGGTACCCCAGGTGGTGCCTTTAAAATCAAGCGTGAAATCAATGTCCTGCAGTTTTCCGCTCTGATAAAGCTGATGAACCGCGCCGGCGATCGCCCGGTCCAGGCCACGAAACTGCGAGGGATCTGAATCCACAGAGACCTGAGAGACGGACGATCCGCGGGTATGCCCCACCAGCCCGTAAACGTTGAGAAACGGAAAGACCCACATGTCGAGACGCAGGTTTTCCGTTTTGCTCTTCTCACGGGTATGTCCGGCATCGATGGCGAACATATCGCTGGGGATAGGATGGTTACCGAGCTTAAGCCCGGAAAAGGTAATACTGTCGACCATGATATCCTGACGGATATTCATATAGCTGAGGTTGACGCCGTAGGGTAACGGAAGGGAATATCCCCTGGCGCGTGCCTCATCGCCCCATATCGGAAAATAACTGTCGTTCTCGTCCGGCTCCGCAGCCGACGTGCCCCAGGCCGCTAACAACAGCGTTAACACCGCGCCGGATGCTCTCATTTTTATTCTCATAGGTAGTTATAAACCCGAACCGACATTGAAATAGACCGCCTGCTCATGCTCACTGAACGCCACGTCAATCCCGGTACGTAAACCGTACTGCCGGGCAATCAGGTAGCGAAAACCGGCCCCCCACGCCACCTCTGACTGTTCCCATAGGGTATCCGCCGCCTCCGCGGCGCTCCCCGCCCCCACAAATCCCTGCAGGATCCAGCGCGGAGTGACTGCCCAGGCCAGCTGGGTTTGCGCCGTGGCCACGTAGTCGCCCTGGTAGCGATAGCGCGATATGCCGCGCAGCGCGATAGAGGGACGGGCCATCGGCATCAGATGGCTATCATGATGGGTTAATGACTGATAATTGCCCGCGACCGCCAGGGTCAGCGTGTGACTGAGCGGAATAAACACCTTCCCATCCAGCGAGAATGTGTTGTAGTGATAATCGCCCCCAAGCAGCGAACGGAAAAAGCGATATTCTCCCTTCAGCGCTAACCCCTTCTGAGGATAGAAAATATTATCGGTAGTGTCATATTCCGCCACCACCCCCAGCGCCGAAGAGCTGCTGTTCTGACCGAGAACGTGTTGCCACACCCGGTTGACCACCGGGTTGTTGCTTGAGACATCCGCCCGGGTATACACCTGGGAGGCCCCAAGGAATACCGGCGTGTCGCCCACGCGGAACAGCAGTTTTTGCAGCGCGGCGACGCCTTTGGTCTGCGTCTGCACCGGTTTAGCATGGCTGAATACGCCCGTGTCGCCGGAATAAATATCCAGATTCACGTTAGCGTAGCCGGCTCCTGCCAGGTAACGAATATGGTCATGCTGCCAGGTGTGGCGATGGCCGCCGCCAATAAACCAGGTCCCGTTCTGCGTGGCGGCCCCGCCAAAAGCGGTGAGCGGTGGAGGAATAAACTGCCCGCCCTCCCGGCTGCCTTTCCCGTGTAAAAACAGGCCAAACAGTCCGCCGCCATAGCCGATGGCCGGCTCGGTTATCGCCAGCGGCACCGGCAGAAAACCGTAACGGTTCTCAGCCAGATACTGGCTCATATCGAGCATGCCATCTTCCACATCGAAGAGACCGGCGGCATCGCCTGGCGGGCACAACAGGAACACAAGCGCCAGCGTGGACAGCGGGAATTTCATGCTCACTCCGGGGCTTTGGGGCACGCACGACACGCGTGGCGAACAGGATTAACGCAACAGGATAGTGAAAATATAACGTAACCGGATAATAGCCACCAACGCGTAGCCGCCTGTTTTTCAGCTATTTTTAAATGAAAAAGTGCTGGCTATCACAGAAAACCGCTTTCGCTTTGCCGGCTGGCGCGGTGATTGTATTCAAAAGGTGAATGTCGTATAACATAACGCTACCGAGGGGTGTCCCGTGAGGGCTGAGATGGCGCAAGCCGAACCCTTTGAACCTGATCTGGGTCATGCCAGCGAAGGGACGGGTCGGCAATTTTGCCAGCATTACCGCCATTGCCTGTTCACACCCCTGCACGCCCGGATCTCCCCTGAATAAATGGAGGTCCTGTGATCGTTCCCGCTTTTAGCCATGGCCTATATGGCCGTTTACGCCAGTTGGCCGCCACTGACTGGCAGCACTATGTGGCGCATCCTTTTGTCCAACTGCTCGCCGATGGGACGCTGGCGGAAAGCGCGTTTCGTCGCTACCTGACCCAGGATTATCTGTTTCTAATTCACTTTGCCCGCAGCTACGCGCTGCTGGTAAGTAAACTGCGCACGCTGCCGGAAATGCGGGCCGCGGCAGCCTCAATGACGGCCATCCTCAACGAACTGCCGCTGCATGTCGGCTATTGCGCCCAGTGGGGGATTAGCGAGCAGGAGATGGCCGCTGAGCCTGAAGCGCCGGAAACCCTCAACTACACCCGCTATGTACTGGATATTGGCCATTCAGGTGACGCCCTGGATCTGCTGGTTGCCCTGATGCCCTGCGTGGCCGGTTATGCGGAGATCGGTCTCGGCCTGCTGCATCATCCCGCCACCCGGCTGACCGATAACCCCTACGCCTCATGGATCCACAACTATGGTGATGAAGGTTATCTGCAGGGCGTCAACGCCGCGCTGGCGCTGCTGGAAACGGTGTGGCAGCAGCGCGGGAGCGAGGCCCGGATCACTGCGCTGAGCGAGATTTTCACCACCGCCACCCGCCTTGAGGCGCAGTTCTGGCAGATGGGCCTGAACGCGGCGGCGGAGGCCCGGGCGTGACGGCGCCGGGTATCGAGGTTCGCGGCCTGAGCCTGCATTTCGGCGACCGTCGGCTGTTCGATAATCTGTCGTTGACGATCCCCGGCGGGCAGTGGGTGTCGCTGCTCGGTGCCAGCGGAGCGGGAAAAACCAGTCTACTGCGGGTGATAGCTGGCCTGGCGCCCGCCCCCCGCGGAGCAGTGGTCGCCAGCGATGGGCAGCCGATTCAGGGCCGTCTGGCGTGGATGGGGCAGAAGGATCTGCTCTATCCCTGGCTGAGCGTCCGGGACAACGTCGCCCTCGGCGCGCGGCTGCGCGGTGAAAAAGTGGACCATGACCGGGTCGCCGCCCTGCTTGAACAGGTTGAGCTTTCATCCTGCGCCGACGCCCGACCGGCAACCCTTTCCGGCGGTATGCGTCAGCGCGCCGCGCTGGCGCGCACCCTGTATGAGGATCGCCCCATCGTGCTGATGGATGAACCGTTCTCGGCGCTGGACACCCTCACCCGCACGCGCATTCAGACCCTGGCAGCCACCCTGCTGGCTGGTCGCACGGTGGTGCTGATCACCCACGATCCGCTGGAGGCCTGCCGGCTAAGCCACCGCCTGCTGGTGCTGTCGACGGCTCACGGCGACATCGATGACAGCCATCACCTTGCCGGCACGCCTCCGCGCGCGCCAGACGCGCCCGATCTCTTGATCAGCCAGGCCGCCCTGCTGCAGCAACTGATGAGGGCCCATCCATGACCGGACGTCTCTGGCGCGGGGGTATGGTGTTCTGCGGGCTGATGATCCTCTGGGAGCTGGCCAGCCGCAGCGGCATTCCTCACTTTCTTTTACCCTCCCCGATGGCGGTCGCTGAGGCGCTGTGGGTTAATCGCGCCTATCTCGGCTGGCATACGCTTATCACGCTCAGTGAGATCCTGAGCGGCCTGGCGCTGGGCGTAACGCTCGGCGTCACCCTGGCGCTGGGCATGATCCTCTCCCCCCGCCTACAGCGCTGGCTGATGCCGCTGGTGCTCACCAGCCAGGCGATCCCGGTCTTTGCCCTCGCCCCGCTGCTGGTGCTGTGGTTGGGGTTTGGTATGAGCGCCAAAGTGGCGATGGCGGTGCTGGTGATTTTCTTTCCAGTGACATCTGCCTTCTTTGATGGCTTGCGACGGGTCAACCAGGAGTATCTCGATCTGGCGCGCAGCATGAACGCCTCCTTCGGCGCTCAGCTGCGCCATGTCCGGCTGATGGCCGCCCTGCCGGCGCTGGGCTCCGGTCTGCGCATGGCGGCGGCGGTGGCACCCATCGGCGCGATTATCGGCGAATGGGTCGGCTCAGCCGAGGGCCTGGGCTACGTCATGCTTAATGCCAACGCGCGGCTGCAAACCGATATCTGCTTCGCTGCGCTGTTTATTTTAGTACTACTGACCCTCCTGCTATGGCTGGCGGTAGATATCCTGCTGCACCGGCTGATCGACTGGTCGCCGGAATAAAAATGAAGTAATAAAGGAAAACAAATGAACAAGTCGCTATTCGCCGGGGTAACCCTGACGGCCCTGTTCAGCGGCCACGCGCTGGCCAATGAACCGCTGACGCTGGTGCTGGACTGGTACATTAACCCTGACCATGCGCCGATTATGGTGGCTGAGCAGATCGGCGCCTTTAAGGCCCAGGGGCTGGACGTCAAGATTGTTCCTCCGTCCGATCCCGCGCTGCCTCCCCGCATGGTGGCCGCCCGTCAGGCGGATCTGGCCATCACCTACCAGCCTCAGGTGCACTTCTTCGCTGACGAAGGGTTACCGCTGGTGCGTGTCGGAACGCTGATTAGCTCGCCGCTGAACACGGTGATCGCTCTCAATAAGCAGATCAAAACTCCGGCAGATCTGCAAGGTAAGAAGGTGGGCTACTCGGTCAGCGGCATTGAGCAGGCCACTCTGGCGACCATGGCGCAACATGCCGGTATCGATCCGGCCAGTATCAAACTGGTTAACGTCAATTTCCAGCTGACCAGCGCCCTGCTGGCGGGCCAGGTGGACGCAGTCATTGGCGGCTATCGTAATATAGAAGCGCAGGAGCTGAAGCTGCAGGGCAAAACGCCGGTGGTGATGAACGTCGAAGATTACGGCGTGCCGGCCTATGACGAACTGGTGATTGTCGCCCATCGCGACGCGATTCATGAGGCGAAGATCCGTAAGTTCCTCATCGCCCTGCAGGCGGGAGTGAGCTATCTGCGCGCCCATCCGCAGGAGAGCTGGGAGGCGTTTGCCGCCGCCCACCCGGAGCTGAAGACCGAGCTTAACCACCAGGCGTGGCTGCAAACCGTGCCGCTGTTCGCCACCGATCCGGCGGCGCTGGATAAAGCGCGCTACGACGCTTACGAACAGTTTTTATATAACAATAAGTTGGTGAAAAAAGTTACACCTTTAACAAATTATGCGGTGGAACTGCATTGAGTCTTGCTATCGCTGACGGAAGGCATTCCGTCAGCGCTTTAACCCAACGGCAATAAAAATATAGAGACTTTCTCACTAATAATTACACTTTTAAGGGTTATCGTGACGCGGAGTTGTTCTATTATAATTCAGCAGGTTACGTTAATTATTACCCCAGTAAGAATAACGTCAAAATAGCGCAATCAATAAAACGTTGAATGCAGATTTAAAAAGCCATATATTGTGCGCGCTTTATGAATGCCAATTCAATTTCTTACACCAATTATTCAACCAGCGTTCAACCGCAATGCTGGTTGTGGGAGTGATATGATGACGGATAAAGTCCGTATTGATACTTTACGTGCCGATTTATTAGACGCAAACAACGAAACCTTTTTGGCCCGTCAGGCCGAATTCGAATCGAATGTCAGGAGTTACCCGCGTAAGCTGCCGCTGGCTATCACTAAAGCCGAAGGCGTGTGGCTGACGGATGCGGATAACAAACAGTACCTGGACTGCCTCGCGGGCGCCGGTACTCTCGCTCTGGGCCACAACCACCCTGATGTATTGCAGAGCATCCAAAGTGTCATTACCAGCGGCTTGCCGTTACATACCCTCGATCTGACTACCCCGTTAAAAGATCGCTTCTCCGAATACCTGCTCTCTTGCCTGCCGGGCGAAGGGAAAGAGTATTGCCTGCAGTTCACCGGCCCGTCCGGCGCTGACGCCGTGGAAGCTGCGCTGAAACTGGCGAAAAAATACACCGGCCGTACTGCGGTGATCAGCTTCTCCGGCGGCTATCACGGGATGACCCACGGCGCGCTGTCCGTCACCGGCAACCTGTCGCCGAAAGCAGCGGTTAACGGCATGATGCCGGAAGTCCAGTTCATGCCTTACCCGCACCTGTATCGTTGCCCGCTGGGCATCGGCGGCGAAGCCGGCGTGAAAGCCCTGACCTACTACTTCGAAAACCTGATCAACGACGTGGAAAGCGGCGTCCGTAAACCGGCGGCGGTGATCCTCGAAGCCGTGCAGGGTGAAGGCGGCGTGAACCCGGCGCCGGTCGAGTGGCTGCAGCGCATCCGCAAAGTGACCGAAGAGCATGGCATTCTGCTGATCGTTGATGAAGTGCAGGCCGGCTTTGCCCGTACCGGTAAATTCTTCGCCTTCGAACACGCCGGCATTCAGCCGGATATCATCGTGATGTCGAAAGCGGTTGGCGGCGGTCTGCCGATGGCCGTGCTGGGCATTAAAAAGCAGTTCGACGCCTGGGAACCGGGTCACCACACCGGCACCTTCCGCGGCAACCAGCTGGCGATGGCTACCGGCCTGACCACCCTGCGTCATCTGCGCGACAACAAGATTGCTGACAAAGTCGCTGCCCAGGGTGAGTGGCTGAAAGGCAAACTGGCCGAGCTGCAGAAGCGTTACCCGGTAATTGGCCACGTTCGCGGTCTTGGTCTGATGATCGGTATCGAAATCGTCAAGCCGAACGAAGCGCAGGATCACATGGGCTGCTACCCGGCTGATGGCGAACTCTCTGCCCTGCTGCAGAAGAAATGCTTCGAAGCGGGCCTGATTCTGGAGCGCGGTGGTCGTCACGGCTGCGTGCTGCGCCTGCTGCCATCCCTGCTGATCAGCAACGCGGAACTGGACGTGTTCCTCGACAAATTTGAACAGGCCCTGCTGGCCGCCGGCGTAAAACCGGTCTGAGTGGAGTAAGTGACCGCCATGTCCACATTAAATCCGATTCTTGCTGGTTCGGCGCAGAGCGTTGAGGCCTATCAGCAGGTTATCGACCAGACCAGCCAGGCCGTTGTGCAGTGGTTGAAGCAGCCTGAAATGTATCAGGGGAAAAGCGTTGACGAGCTGCGTGAACGTATCTCCCTTGAATTTAACGAACAGGGTCTGGGTAACCAGGCGGCGATTGACCGTGCGATTGAGTACTTTCTGAAAGACAGCCTGTCGGTGCATCACCCGCAGTGCGTGGCGCACCTGCACTGTCCGAGCCTGGTGATTAGCCAGGCGGCGGAAGTGTTGATCAACGCCACCAACCAGAGCATGGACTCCTGGGATCAGAGCCCATCGGCAACCATCATTGAGATGAAGCTGATCGAATGGCTGCGCGCCCGGGTCGGTTTTCCGGCTGGCGACGCCGGCGTCTTCACCAGCGGCGGCACCCAGAGCAACCTGATGGGCCTGATGCTGGCGCGTGACGCCTTCTTCGCCCGTCAGGGACACTCCATCCAGCAGGATGGGCTGCCGGGAGATATCCGCAAGTACAAAGTGTTGTGCTCGGAAAACGCCCACTTCTCGGTGCAGAAGAACATGGCGCTGATGGGCCTCGGCTACCGCTCAGTCACGCTGGTGAAAACCGACGAATTCGCGCGGATGGACGTCTCCGATCTGAAAGCGAAGATTGCGCAAGCCCAGGCTAACGGCGAGCAGATCATGGCGATCGTCGCCACCGCCGGCACCACCGACGCGGGCGCTATCGACCCGCTGCGTGACATCGCCGGTATCGCCAAGGAACATCAGATCTGGCTGCACGTTGACGCGGCCTGGGGTGGCGCACTGCTGCTGTCTGAGCAGTATCGCGACTACCTTGACGGTCTGGAGCTGGTGGATTCCGTCACCCTGGACTTCCACAAGCAGTTCTTCCAGACCATCAGCTGCGGCGCCTTCCTGCTGAAGGACGCGCGCCATTACGAGCTGATGCGTTATCAGGCGGCCTATTTGAACTCCGAGTTCGATGAAGAGCACGGCGTACCGAACCTGGTGTCTAAGTCGCTGCAGACCACCCGCCGCTTCGATGCGCTGAAGCTGTGGATGGGTCTGGAAGCGCTGGGCCAGAAACAGTATGCGGCGATCATCGATCACGGCGTCACGATGGCGAAAAACGTGGCGGAGTACGTGAAGTCGCAGCCGACGCTGGAGCTGGTCATGCAGCCGCAGCTGGCGAGCGTGCTGTTCCGTTCCCGTCCGGCACAGATGGCCGGGAGCGACGCGGCGGCTATCGCCCTGCTCAACCAGCGCGTTGGCGACGCCCTGCTGGCGTCCGGTCGCGCTAACGTTGGCGTGACCGAGCACAACGGTGTCACCTGCCTGAAGCTGACCCTGCTGAACCCAGTGGTAACCCTGGATGACGTGAAGGTTCTGCTGAACCTGGTGGATCGCACCGCTCAGGAGCTGCTGGCGCAATAATCTGCCTTAGCGAGGCGGCGCCTGCCGCCCTGCTGCCAGCTATGCCTGCAACAAGCCGATAATATCCTTATCGGCTTTTTTATTTTTTTTCGCGCCACAGACGCTCACTTCGCAAGGCCCGTTGACCCCTGCCTCTCGCGATGCCACAGTACTATCCCGAAAATAACAATGTTCAGGATAAATATCCTGAAAATGAGGATGATGATGGAGAAACGCTTACCAGGGCTGGATCTCGACGCGCTGCGCAGCTTTGTGACCGGCATGGAGTGCGGCAGCTTCGCCCAGGCAGCGCTGCGCCTGTCGCGTTCCACCTCCGCCGTCAGCGCCCAGCTAAAAAAGCTGGAGATCCAGTGCGGAGCCGCGCTGGTGGTTAAGCAAGGCCGACATCTTGCGCTGACGGCAGAAGGCGAAAAGCTAATGAGCTACGCCAGACGGCTGCTGGCGCTCAATGATGAAACCCTGCGCGCGTTGCAAGGCGAGCGGCTCACCGGTGAAATTCACCTTGGCATGCAGGAAGATTTTGGCGAATCGCTAATGCCGGGGATCCTCGGGCAGTTTACCCGCCACCATCCGCAGGTGCGGATAGTGGCCAGAGTGGATCGCAATGGTCCGCTGCGCCAGGCGCTGGCAGAGGAGACACTTGACCTGGCGCTGCTGTGGCAAACCGAAGATCAGAGTCCCGCGCTGGGTCACTGCCCGCTGGCGTGGATTGCGCATCCTGACCTGGATATTCGCGCTCTGCTGGTCTCCGGTGAGCCGCTGCCGCTGGTGATGTTCGATAGCCCGTGTCTGATGCGATCCCGCGCTATCGCCTGTCTCGATGCCGCGGGGATCCCCTGGCAGGTGGTGTTTGTCAGCCACAGCCTGAGCGGCATCTGGGCGGCGGTGCAGGCTGGCCTGGGGCTGACGATACGCACCCGCATCGGCATGCCCGGCAACCTGCGCACCGCCGGCGGGCTGCTGCCAGCGCCAGGTAGCCTGGCCGTCAGCCTGCGACAAACCCCGCGTGAAGAGCACCATTCCGCCGCCGTGGCGCTGCTCGGCGAACTGATGACCGAGGCCCTGCAGGGGTGGTTCAGCAGGTGACAGTGTCACGCCACTTCCATTTACCCTCACCCTAACCCTCTCCCTACAGGGAGAGGGAACCGTTCGGCAGCGCCTGTCACCTCGGTCAACATTCTGTCTCCACCCGTTCCGTAACCCTCCAGCCGCCCAGCGCCTCTCCCGCTTCCATGCCCGGTGGCGGCTTCGCCTTACCGGGCCGACATTCTTCCTGCGCGCTCATGTAGGCCGGGCAAGCGCAGCGCCGCCCGGCAATGGGCTCAAGGGATGAAGGGAACCGTCCGCCAGTCACCGGTAATGGGCATTCTGCACCGTTCCCGCTTCCATGCCCGGTGGCGGTGGCGCCTTACCGGGCCTACATTCTCCCTGCGCGCTCATGTAGGCCGGGCAAGCGCAGCACCGCCCGGCAATGGGCACAAGGGATGAAGGGGTCCGTCCGCCAGTCACCAGCGATGGGCATTCTGCACCGTTCCCGCTTCCATGCCCGGTGGCGGCGGCGCCTTACCGGGCCGACATTCTCCCTGCGCGCTCATGTAGGCCGGGCAAGCGCAGCGCCGCCCGGCAATGGGCTCAAGGGATGAAGGGAACCGTCCGCCAGTCACCGGTAATGGGCATTCTGCACCGTTCCCGCTTCCATGCCCGGTGGCGGTGGCGCCTTACCGGGCCTACATTCTCCCTGCGCGCTCATGTAGGCCGGGCAAGCGCAGCACCGCCCGGCAATGGGCACAAGGGATGAAGGGGTCCGTCCGCCAGTCACCAGCGATGGGCATTCTGCACCGTTCCCGCTTCCATGCCCGGTGGCGGCGGCGCCTTACCGGGCCGACATTCTCCCTGCGCGCTC
>ERZ506228.122-NODE-122-length-16269-cov-4.54404_pt1 | contig 16269 bp, 16 predicted proteins | sample MGYA00512366_ERZ506228 | MGnify/ENA metagenome assembly ERZ506228
TCTTCCGATCTCTGATGAAATATTATTTACCGTCTCCGGTAGCCGGGGGCGGATGTAATTTAAGGGCACTATGCAAGAATTTATTGATGAAGGGAATACTTAGAGCGACATTCAATGACGGTCTTAATTTAATAAGCTGTAAAAGTGAGTGATATAAATCACATGGTTTCTTTTTAACCATTCATATTCAATGAGTTATTTTTTTCACTTTTATTTAGAGTTTGAGGTTCTCGACAATTGATGTGCCTCCGCTCTGAAAACTTTACTTTCCAGCCTAAGTAACTCATGCCCTGGCAAATGAGTACCCATACAGTTTGTGCGAGAATGATCACTCTATGGGCTTATTTTTGTGACTGACATCACTAGCATCGTAAAGAAAAGTGTACACTTAAGCGTTGTTTCACAGATTGTGATTTGCTTCCGTGAATTTCATTACAAATTCTGGACTGTTTTTGGAAATAGCATTTATTGTCAGCCACTCCCGCCCTACAAATCTGCGATAAACATGCCGGCTCGGCAGCGTTGTGCGACGAACTTGTGCTGCAGAATGTTTTGATCGGGAACGCTATATGCTGAGCTGAAACACGGTATGTTTAGCTAATAATCAATTGAAAGAAGGAGCGCTTTATGACACAGAACGAACAGTTTTGTCAGGCCTGCGGAATACCGATGTCCGCACCTGATGCGCAGGGTGCCAGCGAAAAATATTGCGCCTACTGCAGCGACAGCGACGGTAATCTGAAGTCCTGGGAAGAGGCGGTATCCAGCCTGGCGGGGTTTCTCGATTCATGGCAAAAAGTTGGCAAAGAAGAATCGCGCAAGCGGGCAATACGCTATCTGACAGCAATGCCCGCCTGGGCACATAAAGCAGACGAGTAAGCCGTTTCTTCTTTATCTTTGCTGAAGGCGGACCCCCTCCCCTGAACGTGTTTGCTTTGTATCGAGATTTCTGAAATCGGCATACCGTGCAACAGCCCGCAACAAGCGGGCTTTTTTTATCTGACACGTGTTACAGGCGACAAAGTTGCTGCACAAACGCAGGCACGAGACGTTACGTATTCGGTTACTGAAATATCATCATCATTGCGTCAAAATCAATGGTCCATTTGTAGTGCCTTAAAAACTGGTGACTGAGAAAACCATCCAGAATCATACCGGATTCAGTGAAATAGAGTTGTTCCGGTAACACGCCATAAAGGCCGGTTAACCCCTTCTGATGTAAAGCGCCGACAGAAACACTGTCGATGGGCAGCCGGGTTACAGCAAAACCGCCTCCGCCAAGCCCTCCTTTGTTGTCATCCGGCGCATAGCGCTCCCCGTCCTGCAGTTTCAACCCAGCATAATTCAGTGCTTCTTTCTGCAACAAAATTGAAGCGTCCGGATCGTCAAGGCCTGAATCAAGGAAGAACGTCATACCCTCCTTACCGTTGACTGCACCTTTGACTATCATAAAATGCGTTCCTTCAAGAATGAAGGGTATATGCGAGCCATTCCGTTCGGAAACCTCACGCTGACTGATTTTCCTTCTGGGCATTAGCACCAACTGCCGCTCTGGATAATCCATCGTGGTGAGAAACTGGTGAAATACACCCGTGGATAAAATACCGTCGATATCTATTTTTTTACCCGTTCTTTCATCGGTGAAAACCCATGACTCAGGAAAATCTGCAATATCAACAGGAACATCATGTAATGTGACGTCTCCCAGACCCAATGTCTGCAGCCTGGAATGATTGATTTCTGCTGTCTTTCCGCCGGCATATGTCCCCGTGAAACTTGCCTGTGATGTAAGTCCCAGCGTCTTCGCCATTTCAGATTTGATAACAAACAAATCGGCTCCAGTATCTATGAAGACATTGACGGGTTGTCCGTTCACCATGACGGAGACTACGGGGAGATTATTCATCGAGATGAACGGAAGAACAGCCTTATCAGCTTTCCAGTCCAGTCTGTAAGGCTGGGCAGTGCCGAAGGAACTCATTAAAGTCAACAGGGCTATGTCATTTTTACTGAGAGATTTCAGTTGATCATCATCGAACAATTCTCTCGCCTTCGAATACTGACCGGTCTGATAATAGATATAGAGCAACTTGATGCGACTTTTCAGGTCTCTGGCGCCCTTTCGAAAAAGAGCCTCCGCCTGGACGTAATCCCCCTTTAAATAATGAACCACTCCCTGCGTATAAAGTGCATTGTTCGCATAATGCGGGTCGCTTAATAATGGTTTGAGATATTTTTCTGCTTTATCTAAATTGCCTGCTATTAGTTCATCTTGCATAATATCCCAGATCAGGGCCTTATTAGAAGGATCCGCGGAAAGACGTCTCTCCTTTAAAGCGATACGATTTAAATATTCACCACGATCTAGCCTCTCATCGTGACTTTTCATCGAGGTGCTTGCAGTCAGTTCCGTATTGGTACCCTTCTCAGCAGCAACGGTGATTAAAGGAATGAAAGAGAAAACAAATGATAACGCCAATAGCCTTTTAAACATGGTTGAAACTCCCTTCGGAAAAATCTAGTCACACTGTAGATGAGAACAAAGAAGATTTTTTAAGTGTTATCAGAAAAAAGATTATGGGATCTCAATATATTTATTATCAAGACTGGCACCAGCCCGGACTAAACTTCATCGTCCCTTATAGTCCAGTATCTCAATGCCATCAAAAGGAGATAAGATCTGGTCATATCCGTCGTTATAGCGGCGAATGTAAGTATCATCGACAATATACACGCCCTCCTCTCCTGACTTCATTTTTTTGGTGCCACCAGGTAACATGTAAATGCGTTTGCCTCCAGGCGGTTCTGATACAGAATAGTAAACAGGAGAGCGATCGCCGGGCTTCCGTTTGACAGCCTTCGGCCTGTGAGTCGATTTATTTTTGTCGTTCTTATGTCCCGGTCGGGAAGAGCCTTTACGCTCTTTCTGAAGGTCAGAATGTTGATTAACTTTTCCCGAACGGTCTTCTTGTGGTGCTGCTATGCCAACGCTGTTTAGGAAAAAAATAAAAAACAATATACTCAGTACTTTTCCTTTCATAAATATTTACCTTTTACGTATAACGTCATAAGGAGCATGACTCCAGGCAACACCGCTGCAAACAGCGGTGTGTTCAGGAAAGAAAAGAGCTATGGCGGCTGGGTTAATACAACCTGTTTATCTCACTCATCCTCTTTCGATGGAATATAACTAAAGAGATCGCCAGGCTGACAATCAAGATATTTGCACAGTGCATCAAGGGTTGAAAATCGAAAACCTTTAATTTTACCTTGTTTTATCAGCGAAAGATTCTGCTCGGTAATGCCAATAGCATCAGCAAGCTCCTTTGACTTCACTTTCCTCGCGGCGAGTAATATATCCAGTTTTACAATGATTGCCATAAATGTTCCCGCCTTACAGGAAGAGTTTATTTTCTTCGTACAGAACGCTTGCCTTTTCCAGTATTTTCGCCACTGCCATCACGCACAGCGAAATAAAAATCCAGACGATATGATGTAGCTCAAATCCAAATACTATTTCACGCTCGCCAGTGGGGTTAAGCAGAGACAACCAGTAACTGAGAACAGGACCGGCAAGCAGATCCATCACCGTCCAGAGACCCAGTGAGGCTCCAACTCTGCTCATATGCTGTGCCGAACGGGCAGAAAAATAGTTCCGGCGAGCATAAGCTTTAAACAAAGAGCGTAGCTGATACAGGCTGTAACAGAGAGGAGCCATAACCAGCAGACTTATCACGCCGACTCCTGCGGCCTGCCCCCATGGCAACGCGCGCAGATTGACATCGAGAGCAGAAAGCCGCCGATCATCAAGCGACAGTCTTATCCCGTACAACTCATCCGAAAAGGATAATGTAGGGAAAAACAGAACAAGCGAATTCAATAAAACAACAGCAATCAACAGCATCATGGTGAATGAGACCATTCTTTGGCTGAGTTGCGCCAGTGCATCAGTGGACATAAAACCTCAGTAAGTCTGCATTAGGGTACAGTTCAAAGAATACACAAAATTAAAATAAAACGATAATTTTTTATCGTTTTGCTTTAATAAAAATCAAAAAAATAGAAATTTATTGTTATATTTCAGTTGGTTATTGATTAAGTTTTTTACGCACGTATCCCTTTCTCTGTTCAGAAATCAGCGATGACGTTTTGGTCAATAGCACACGTCGCTGAAATACTAGTGAACATTATCTTCTGCCCTGGCCATTATTTTGTCATACAGCGGTGAGCTTCATATTTTTTAACAATGTGTCAAAACGTTCCTGCGCTGAGCGAACAGTATTGATACTTAATGTAATTCTCTGATTCTGCGGCGGCAAAATTTCAGGGGGTGACGTACTTTTCCATCACCCTCTGCAATGCATCCAGTGCATCTAATCAATTAATCAGAGCTGCGCAAGTATCGCCTCTACGCTCGCTTTTGCATCACCAAACAGCATGGTGGTGTTTTCTTTAAAGAACAGCGGGTTCTGTACGCCTGCGTAGCCAGTATTCATCGAACGTTTGAACACCACCACCTGCTGTGCTTTCCACACTTCCAGTACTGGCATGCCTGCGATGGGGCTCCCGGGATCTTCCTGTGCAGCAGGGTTAACGGTGTCGTTGGCGCCGATGACCAGCACCACGTCGGTATCACTGAAGTCGTCATTAATCTCTTCCATCTCCAGCACGAGATCGTAGGAGACTTTGGCTTCCGCCAGCAGTACGTTCATATGTCCTGGTAAACGCCCGGCAACGGGATGGATACCGAATCGTACCTTCACGCCTCGCGCCATCAGCCGGCTGGTCAATTCCTGTACCGGATATTGCGCCTGGGCTACCGCCAGACCGTAGCCGGGGGTAATAATGACTGAACGGGCGTTTTTCAGCGCTTCCGCTACCTCCACCGCGCTGCATTCGCGATGTTCGCCCTGCAGGGCGCTACCGTCAGGTGCCATTCCTTCGCTGCCGAAGCCGCCGGCAATGACGCTAATGAACGCGCGATTCATGGCCTTACACATAATGTAAGAAAGGATGGCCCCGGAAGAGCCAACCAGCGCGCCGGTCACGATTAGCAGGTCGTTACTGAGCATAAAACCGGCCGCCGCCGCTGCCCAGCCGGAATAGGAGTTGAGCATTGAGACCACCACCGGCATATCTGCGCCGCCGATTGAAGCAACAAGATGCCAGCCAAACGCCAGTGCAATCAGCGTAATAACAATTAATGCCAGACTCTGCCACAGCAGGTTATCGCTGCGCAAAAATACGATCATTAAGGCAAAAGAGACCAGCAGAGCCGCGAGGTTCATACCGTGTCGGCCTGGCAACATTAACGGTTTTGACGCGAAGATCCCGCGCAACTTACCGAACGCCACTACCGAACCGGTAAAGGTTATGGCGCCAATAAAGATCCCCAGAAAGACCTCCACCAGATGGATTGCCGTCATGGCCGTGTCATCGAGCGGCGCGTGGTCAAGGTAACTATTAATCCCCACCAGCACAGCCGCAAGGCCGACAAAGCTGTGCAGAATCGCCACCAGCTCCGGCATTTCGGTCATCTCCACCCGCTGCGCGAGAAAGATACCGATGCCACCCCCTGCCATCATCGCTACCAGGATCCATGCGAGATTGGCCGCCTGGTGACCAAGAACAGTCGCCGCCAGCGCAATCGCCATCCCGGCGATGCCGAATACGATCCCTGCTCGCGACGTCTCATGCTTCGATAAGCCAGCCAGGCTAAAAATAAACAACAGCGCGGCAATAATGTAAGCCGCAGTAACAAGACCTCCAGACATAACAACTCCTTAGTTTCTGCGGAACATTTTCAGCATGCGACGGGTGACGTAAAAACCGCCGAAGATATTAATGCTGGCGATAAAAACGGCGATAAAAGCCAGTACGGAGATCCACCCCCCAAGGCCGATTTGCAGGGCTGCGCCGACGATAATGATCCCCGATACCGCATTGGTGACTGACATCAACGGCGTATGCAGAGCATGATTGACGTTCCACACCACGTAATAGCCCACAACGCACGAGAGGGAAAAGACGGTAAAATGGGCAAGAAAGTCCGCCGGTGCGTAATGCGCAAGCCAGCCAAATAGTGCAATCAGCAGCGCCAGAAAGAGGTATGGACGCCATGGTGAAGCGGGTGCGCTTTTTACCGTCCCGGTTGGTACAGGCTTTGGCTGCTGCGGCTGAGCCGAAACCTGAATTGGCGGCGCGGGCCAGGTGATATCCCCCTCGCGCACCACGGTAACGCCGCGGATAACGACATCATCAAAATCGATGACGATATTACCGTCTTTTTCTTTACACAAAAGCTTCAGCAGATTGACCAGATTGGTGCCGTAAAGCTGGGATGCCTGGGCCGCCAGCCGGCCAGGCAGGTCGGTATAGCCAATGATTTTGACGCCATTATCGCTGATGATGCATGTGCCCGGCGCCGTCAGTTCGCAGTTGCCGCCGGTCTGGGCGGCCAGGTCGACGATAACGCTGCCGGGTTTCATGCAGGCGACCATGTCGCGGGTGATAAGCCGCGGCGCAGGCTTCCCGGGAATGAGCGCGGTTGTGATAATAATATCGACCTCTCTGGCCTGAGCGGCGAACAGGGCCATTTCCGCCTCAATAAACTCAGCAGACATCTGACGGGCATAACCATCTCCGCTGCCGCTCTGTTCTGCAAAATTAAGTTCCAGAAACTCCGCGCCCATGCTTTGGATCTGTTCTTTGACTTCCGGGCGGGTGTCGAAGGCGCGCACAATGGCGCCGAGGCTGCTGGCGGCGCCAATTGCCGCCAGCCCGGCAACACCTGCGCCAATCACCAGCACTTTCGCCGGTGGAACTTTACCGGCGGCGGTGATCTGCCCGGTAAAGAAACGGCCAAACTGGTGGGCAGCTTCCACCACTGCCCTGTACCCGGCAATATTAGCCATTGAGCTTAAGGCGTCCAGCGACTGGGCGCGAGAAATGCGTGGTACGGCATCCATTGCCAACACCGTCACGCCGCGGGCGGCGAGTTCCGCCATTAGCTCGGCGTTCTGTGCCGGCCAGATGAAACTGATTAATATGCAGCCTGGGCGCAAAAGCGGGATTTCATCCGCAAGAGGCGCATTAACTTTCAGGATAATATCGCTCTGCCAGACCTCATCCTGCGAACACAGCGTTGCACCTGCGGTCTGCCATGCGTCATCAGTAATATTGGCCGCTGCGCCCGCACCGCGGGCGACGGAGATCGTAAAGCCCAGCTTCAGCATCTGTTCAACGGTCGCGGGCGTGGCGGCGACCCGCGTCTCACCCGCCAGCGATTCCCGGGGAATAGAAATGTTCATATAACGGTTCTCGTTCAGATATCGATCGACAGCGATCGCCCGCCCATACAGAGAGGCGATCGGCATTCAGGAAGGAAGCTCACAATCAGGCGCTAACCGGCTGCTGGCGTATCAGACCAAGGATGGCGCGAGTTTCATCAGGGGTAGCGATGCTTTTATCCACCTCTGCAGCCAGCCGCTTAACGCGCTCAACGAACCAGGTATTGGATTGCGCCAGTTCACCTTTGCGATAGAGAATGTTGTCTTCCATGCCAACCCGAACGTTGCCCCCCAGCGCCAGCGCGGCGAGGACAATCGGCAGGTGACCGCGACCAATGCCCAACGCCGACCAGGTGAAATTATCTCCCAGATGCTGTTTACAGGTATCGAGCAAGAACATCAGGTTACGCACCTCCGCCGTCATTCCGCCCGGCGCACCGAGGACAAACTGAAAGTGTGGATTTCCCACGATCAGTCCTTTCTTCATGTAGTACAGGACGTTGTAAATCATCCCGGCATCGAAGATTTCAAACTCCGGCTTCACCTGGCACTCGTTCATGCTGACGGCGAGTTTCTCCAGAAAGCGCGGGCTATTTTCGAAGATTGTTGTGTGGGCCCAGTTCATAGTTCCGGCATCGAAAGAGGCCATTTCGGGTCGCAATAACTGGAATGGTTTCATGCGAATTTCGTCGCTCAGGCCAAGTCCGCCGGAGGTCGTCAGATTAATGACAATATCGCAGCGCGCCCGCACCAGGCGCACGGTCTCGGCGAATTGTTCAAAATCCATCGACGCCTGACTCTCCTCATCACGCACGTGAATGTGGGCAATGGAGGCGCCGGCCTCGCAGCAGCGGACGATTTCGTCGGCCTGCTCCTGCGGAGTAAGCGGAATATAGGGGGTGTCGCTCTTCTGCGGCCAGGCCCCGGTGCAGGCGACGGTGAGAATAACGTGGTTTTGTGCTGACATAATTAGCTCCTTGTTCCTTATTCTTTTTCGACCACCATGGCCAATCCCATCCCACCGCCGATGCACAGCGTCGCGAGGCCGTAACGAGCGTGGCGGCGATGCATTTCATGAACCAGCGAGACCAGAATGCGTGCGCCGGACGCGCCGATCGGGTGACCGAGAGCAATTGCGCCGCCGTTGACGTTGGTTTTCTGCGGATCCAGCCCCAACCCTTTCATGACGCTCAGGCACTGGGAGGCAAAGGCTTCGTTGGCCTCGATGACGTCGAGGTCTTCCACCTGTAAGCCCGCGCGGGATAAGGCCCTGCGCGTTGCGGGTACCGGCCCGTAACCCATAATGTTGGGATCGACGCCGCCGCTGCCCCAGGCGCGGATCGTTGCCAGCGGCTGAAGCTGGAGGGCGGCGGCTTTTTCGCGGCTCATCAGCACCAGCGCGGCAGCGCCGTCGTTAATGCCAGAAGCGTTCCCTGCCGTGACCACACCGTCAGGCCGGAACGCCGGGCGTAGCCTGGCGAGGGTTTCACGCGTGGTGCCGTGGCGGGGGAATTCATCGACCTTGATGTAACGCTCTTCTTTACGCGTGACGATTTTTATCGGCACAATTTCATTGTCGAAACGACCGTTTTTCTGTGCCCATTCAGTGCGTTGCTGGCTTTCCGCCGCATAGGCGTCCAGCGCTTCCCGTGTGAGCTGGTATTTTTGTGCCAGGTTTTCAGCGGTGATCCCCATATGCTCGCCGGAAAAGGCATCGGTCAGACCGTCGCTAATCAGGCTGTCAATCAGCGCGCTGTCGCCCATGCGCTGTCCCCAGCGGGCCGCGGCGGATAAGTACATGGCGTTGCTCATGCTTTCCGTGCCGCCAGCCACCACGATTTCCGCATCGCCCAGCGCGATGGCCTGGGCGCCAAGAATGGTCGCCTTGAGCCCGGAACCGCATACTTTGCTGACGTTAAAGGCGCTTTTCTCGACCGGGATCCCGGCGGCGATAGCGACCTGACGGGCGACGTTCTGACCCAGCCCGGCCCCCAGCACGTTGCCCATGATCACTTCGTCAACATCGTCCGGTTTGATAGCGGCGCGGGCGATAGCGGCGCTAGTTGCATATTCACCCAGTTGGATAGCCGAGAGATCCTTGAGCGCGCCGCCAAAGCAGCCGATGGGCGTACGGGCGGCGCTGACAATGACAACATCTTTTGTACTCATATGGTTGCTCCTCCAATGCAGAGCGGCAGTGATAGTTAATAATGTAAAAATATCGCTATAAGATTATTTTGGCGTAACGGTGCGATACGCCCGAAATGAATGAAACTATTATTTCGGGCGCAGGTAACCTTTCGCTAAATAGCGAGTTAATCCGCTGTGTTATTGATATTTGTTCGCTCAGGAATTTATTGTTTAATTAAATGCAGCCTCCATAGCTATAAGTTCTTTCCGGAACATTATTCATATCATCTTCATCAATTTCCGCCACGCAGCGCACCATTGAGCCATCGCCTAAATACCAGCGCAGTGGGAAACAGAAGAAACGAAAGCGCTTGCCGGAAACTTTATCCAGATTACCGCCGAGGTTTTCAACGCCGACAATCCCGTGGCCGAGCATCTGCTTATGGCAGGGTTCCCAGGTCCCCCAGCAGCCTATAGCCTCCAGATCGCCGAACTTTTCATCATAGGCGGCCTGGCCGTGAAGTTTGATATACAGCTCTTTATCAAACTCGGCATAGGCGTCTTCACCAAACTGTTCAATATATTCTTCGGTGAGCGGACGTCCGGATGCACCGAGTAAATTCATACGCGTGGCACCATTATTCCCCATCGCCGTATGTAGCGGATGGTCTAATGCCTGCATATCCATGGCGACGCATTTGACTTTATTTTTAACAAACCATTTCCCGGCTTCCACGCCCGTACCGCAGGAGTAGTGATAATACTCTTTTGAGTCATCAAATTTACGATGCATGCCGGTATTCAGGCATACCACCATTCCGGCTAACTCCTCCGGTTTGATATTTGCACGGCGGCAGGCATCTTCCAGATGATGTGGCTGAATTAATTCCCAGCGCCCGACATTAATTTCCAGGCATACCGCCTCACCAGTATAAGCATCGACCGGCATTTCATGCGTATAGCGCGCTCTTTTACCGTCGAATTCTATTTCCATCACATGACGCGGGGCATCGCAGTGGGTGCCGGTGTGCATGGTGCAGGAAATACGCTGGGTTAACACGCCGCCTTTTGCCATGGTATGCGCACTGTCGATCAGCGGCTTATCGAAATAGGGCCAGCGCGGCGTGTCGGCGCTAAAGGGATGCGTTAAATCGACAAAAACTTTCTTACCCATAGTGTTACTCCTCAGGTTGCTGAGTGACACGCTGCAGATAGTTCAGCAGGCGCTCACGGCTTTCGTTAATTGATGTCTCGTTCCAGGTCTGAAATCCGCCACCGGATTTGAAGCCCAGCTTGCCTTCGCTCACCAGCTGGCGCAGCAGCGGTGAGGGCGTTGTCGCGTTATTCAGATGCGGGAAAATATATTCATGAATCGCCAGGGTCAGGTCCGTCCCCACCATATCGGCGTTTTCCAGCGGGCCGAGGGCCGGCAGTCGGATACCAAAACCATAGCGGATGCCTTCGTCCACGGTGCGCGCGTCGGCGATGCCCTGCTCCACAAGATAAATCGCTTCGCGCCACAGGGCGTGCTGTAGCCGGTTTACAAGGAACCCCGGCACATCTTTATTGACCCGCACCGGGCGTTTTCCTGCCCAGGCGAGGATGTCGAATGTGCGTTCGAATAGCCCATCGTTGGTCCAGGGCGTGCGAATGACCTCCACCAGCGGGATCAGGAAGGCCGGATTCCAGAAATGGGTGCCCAGTACGCGCTGTTTGTGGGTCACGTCGCGGGCGATCTCGCTGATGCTGATGACCGACGTATTGGAGGCGAGAATGGTTTCTGGTGGACAAAGCGCGTCCAGTTCGTGAAACAGCCGCTGCTTGAGGTCCAGCTTTTCAGGTACGCATTCGAAGACGATTTGCGCCCCCTTCACGCTCTCCGCCAGCCGGTCGCAAAAAACGACGCGGCGTACAACGTCATCGATGGTGGCCTCGTCCGCCTGCATACGTTGCAGATTGCTGCGGATGATGTCAGGTGCGGTCCAGGCGCCAGCATCGATATCATAAATCGTGACGTCCACTCCGCGGGCGGCGAAGATCTGCGCGATACCGCTGCCCATCAGGCCGCCGCCGAGGATCGTGATGCGTGTGACCGGATTGTTCATTGCCATCTCCTTAACCCGCCGTACAGCCGCCGTCGATGTAAATGACCTGGCCGGTGATAAAATTTGCAGCAGGTGAGCAAAGGTATACGACGGTGCCGACCATATCTTCCACAACGGCAGCCCGGCCCATCGGGATGCGATCGAGGAAGATCTTTTTCAGTTTTTCGTCTTCCAGAACTTCCTGGGTCAGCGGCGTCCAGAAGATAGTCGGCGCGACGGCGTTAACGTTGATATTGTATTTCGCCCATTCAGTAGCCAGCTGTTTGGTTAATAAGTTGATAGCCCCTTTCGATGTGCCGTAAGCCGCGTAGCCGCCCGGGTGTCCGGCAAAAGCGCGTACCGATGAGGTATTGACGATTTTCCCGAATCCCTGCTGGATAAACAGTTGGCCAAATACTTTGCAGGGAAGAAAGGTACCCGTGATGTTGACGTCCATTACTTTGCGGAAATCATTAATGTCAAAGGCCTCCGCTGGATGGCGGATAGCAATGCCGGCAATATTGATCAGAAAATCAACTTTCCCCCAGGCGGCGACCACGCGATCGGCCAGGGCTTTTACCGCCGCTTCGTCGGTCATGTCGCCAGCGATAGCGAGGGCCTCGCCGCCCGCCTCCTGCACCTGCTGAACCGTTTTTTCCAGGGTGGCGATGGTACGGCCGGTTACCGCGACTTTAACACCGTAGTTCGCCAGGCCACGGGCTACACCTTCACCGAGCGCACCTGCACCGCCGGTGATAACCGCAACTTTGCCTTCAAGGTTGAACAGCGCTTTGACTTTGTTATCCCATGTTGTGTCCATAATGATCCCTTACTGGTTACGTATTGCTGGCGATGACCAGCATGCTGGTCGGATAATTGGTGTGGTTAACCACTTCACGCCCCTCAAACGGTGCGAGGAAAACCGCTTCCCCTTTGCTGACTACACGCGTTTCCTCTCTGGTACGGATGGTGATAGCGCCCTCCAGTACCACGTAGAGTTTTTCCGTCGGCGAATCGTCGTAAGCCCACTCGGCGCCGCCTCCGGGTAAAAAATGCGACAGTCCGCACCAGAACTGGCGGGCGTCGCATAACGCACCATCACACAGCTTCAGCGCCACCATGGCGTGATGCAGTGGTGGGTTGTAGGGACTAGCTTCACTAATCGGTATCACTTTCATTGATGGCGTCCTTTTTTAGGCAAACTGGATTAATGATTCAGAGATGCGTAGCGGCGCAGCGGTCTGCGCAACCACGTCCTCCACGCGGGTATCCGCGGCGATTTCGCGCAAAATCAGACCGTTATTGACTTCAATGACCGCTTTTTCCGTCACGATCAGATTGACCTGGCCGACGGCGGTCAGCGGCAGCTGGCAGCGAGGCAAAATTTTTGACTGGCCTTTTTTATCGCAGTGCTCCATGGCGATGATGACGCGGCGGGCACCGTTCACCAGGTCCATAGCCCCGCCCATTCCGGGAACCATCTTGCCCGGGATGATCCAGTTGGCGAGGTTGCCCTCCTGATCCACCTCCAGCGCCCCCAGAACGGTCACATCGACGTGACCACCGCGTATAATGGCGAACGACAGTGCGCTGTCGAAGAACGCCGCTCCGGGTACGGCAGTGACTGGTTGACCGCCGGCGTTAGTTAAATCGGCATCGATGCTGTCGCTATCCGGCATCGGACCGAGCCCCACCAGACCATTTTCAGACTGGAAAATGACGCCAAGATCGTCGGCGACGTAGTTGGCGACCTGCGTCGGCAGACCAATCCCCAGGTTCACCAGATCCCCTTTGCGAAGCTCTTTGGCAACCCGGCGTGCAATGCGTTCTCTTACGGCGTTTTTATCCATGGTGATCTTCCCCCTTAACCAGGTAGTCGATAAAAATGCCGGGCGTGTTGTAACGGTCGGCGGCGGCACAATCCATCGGCACAATGGATTCACACTCGGCGATGACCAGGCGTGCGGCGGTAGCCATCACCGGGTTAAAGTTTTTGGTGGTTTTATTGAACATTGCGTTACCAGCGGTATCGGCAATGGAGCAGTGAATCAAGGCGATATCGGCCTGCAGGGGGTGTTCCAGCAGCCAGGGCTGGCCTTCAATTATCACCTGCTGTTTACCCTCTTCCACGACCGTGCCAAGCCCGGTGCGGGTGAGTACACCACCCAGTCCGGCGCCACCGGCGCGGATACGCTCAACCAGCGTTCCCTGAGGAACCAGCTCTGCTTCAAGCTCGCCAGTGGACATCTGGCGTCCGGTTTCCGGGTTAAGGCCAATATGCGAGGCGATGATCTTGCGGACCTGTTTATTGACCACCAGCTTGCCGATCCCCCGGTCGATAAAACCGGTGTCATTGGCGATAATCGTTAAATTACCCACGCCCTTTTCTACCAGCGCATCGATAATTTTTTCTGGCGTGCCGACTGCCATAAATCCGCCAATCATAATGGTCATTCCTTCTTCCACCATGGCGGCAGCGCGTTGCGGCGAAATAATCTCTTTTTCCAGCATGGTATAACTTCCTGAATAAGTGACGTTAATACTCGTAAACCGGTAGTTTACTAAGACGTTAAATCCTGGTGTGGTACTGATAAATATTTACCCGGTGACCACCGAATCTGTTTTGCCTTTGCATTTATCGTTAATCATGAAAATTAACAGGGCCGCAATAATATCCAGGACGATAAAAGAGATATAAGCGCCATCATAATCACCGGTATATTTCAGACTGACGGCAACAACTGCAAAACAGCTAACCCGGAATAAACAGGCAATAGTTGAAACCAGGCGGTTAGCGGCGGAAAAGTCGTAGCGGCCATACACGGTCCCAACCATTGAGGTACATAGCTCTTTGATACCGGCGATACTGGCGCCAACCATTAACAGCGTGAAGTAGGTGAAGTAGTCGTTACCGCGAACCAGCAGGCAGGCATGGGTCACAGCAAAGAAAAAGGCGTAAGCGATACTGGCTTTTCGGGTGCCGACTTTCACATCTACCCAGCCCCAGAAGTAACTGAAAATAGCGCAAATTAGCGCGGCGGAGGTGAACATCCAGACGGCGGTTTCTTTATCATAGCCAACCGATATCAGCCGCGGGATCAACTGGCTGACGACGCCAATATCCACCAGCCACAGCAGGCCGAAGCCGACGGAGATCAGCCACATTTCGCGGTCGCGGAACAGTACGCGGTAGGTAAAGGGGCTCTGGTAATCAGTCTGGGCCGCGAGATTTGCCGCCTGCTGTTCACGAGAAATCGGTTCATTGTCCGGGTACAAGCCCAGTTCTTCCGGCGTATTACGGATCCAGAGTATGGAGATGATGCCGAGGGTAATTAACGTCCCACCGACAACCGCATAAGCGCCAGGCACGCCGAAGCGGTCAAAGAGGAAGAACATAATTGGGATCAGCGTCGCGGTACAGAACGACATCCCCATGGTTGCCCAGCCGAGCGCCAGCCCTTTTTTTCTTGGAAACCAGCTATTAAGTAGCGTGGCGGGAACGTTGAAACAGCACCCGGTGGCCAACAAATTCATCAGAGCCAGGCCGATTGCGTATTCGGCGTAGGAGGTCACCCGGCCAAACCAGATCATCGTTAATCCCAGTGCCAGCAGACCAAAAATAGCAACGATTTTCGCCCCTTTGCGCTTGATCATTTCAGCGATCACCAGCGCGCCGATAACGCCAATCCAGCCGGCGGGAGTGGAGAAAGAGAGAAGCGTGGCGAAATCCCAGCCATGGAGATCGACAAAGCTTTGGACAATAACGTTCAGCCCGTCGGCAGTCCAGGCGGCGAAGTTGTAGTACATCAGCATGCTGAAGCCAACCATACTCCAGCCCCAGCCACCGAAATTACTCCGGGTGCTGGAATGATTAGCCGTTTTATCGGTAATATTATTGGTATTTTGCATAATTCTCACCCAGTTAATAAAATTAATTACCCCCTCACCAACCGATATACGTCATAAGGGGTGATGCGTCATAAAACATCTGCAACGGGGAATATTTTTATTGTGAAGAAAACTAACTGAAATAAGATTAACAATACAACTAAAGAGATTGAAGACTAAAAATAAAAAGTGCATTTGCAAATATGAAAAGGCTTGCTTGCGTATTTTTAATGATTCTCCGCACGTATTTTCTCATAGGTGCTGGTGTGTTGCTCAATCAAAAAATGTTTAAAGGAGGATACGCATTCGGTTATCTGGCTCCGTGCTGGATAATAGAGGTTTAATAACCATTCCGATGTTTTCATCTCTTTAAACAAGCAGGTCAGTTTGCCATTGCGAATATCTCGTCTAACAACATATTCCGGCAGGTAGGCTATTCCGGCCCCTGAAAGCACCGATTTTCGCAACAGGGTGCTGTCGCACACCTCAAGAGATTTGGGAATTTTGAAAAAATGACTTTCGCTATTAATCTCATAGGCCCAGTCGTTGCTGCCGGTTAGAGAGCTGGCAAACAGGCAGCGATGATGCACCAGTTCGGACGGGTGCTGCGGCGTGCCGTTCATCAACAGATACTGGGGCGAGGCAACGGTCACGAAAGGTTCAGCGATCAGATTACGTTTCACCAGCGGGAGTTCCTGATCCTGCTGGTGGCTTAAAGCATTAACAGCCCCGATGATGATATCGTGATCTTTCCAGCTTTGAATACCGAAGGCTGAGACGTGGACGGCGATATTCACCTGGCGGTTACCGGCCAGGTAGTTGGCGACGATGGGCATCAGATAGTGTTCGGCATACACCGGCGTACAGCATATGCGGAT
>ERZ506228.124-NODE-124-length-15923-cov-13.5418_pt1 | contig 15923 bp, 12 predicted proteins | sample MGYA00512366_ERZ506228 | MGnify/ENA metagenome assembly ERZ506228
GTTGATCGCGTATTTGGTCTAATTGAAGAAACTCACGACCATGATCAGGAGTAAGTGACAAAACAAATTCCTTAGGAATTTGTCTAAACATTTCCAGCAATGTCCAATTAATATGCTTACTATCTTTATGTTTGGAAAAACCAATTAATGTATACCGTGTTTTGCTCCTATCCTAGTATTTGGTACATCTAATTCTAGACAGATGCGTCATAATTAAATTACTTAGGATAGGAGTTTTTTTAATGAAACGATATACGAACGAATTTAAAGAAAGCATTGTCAAAATGCATCATGAAGAGAAACGCTTGGTACGTTCTCTTTCAGAGGAGTATGGTGTTTCTCCAGTCGCCATTCATAACTGGCTAAAAGATGCTAAATCAGTTGAACTATCTGATGGTTCTGAAGTGACAGCCAAGGAATTTAAGCAACTTCAAAAAGAAAATCAACGACTTAAAGAGGAATTAGAAACTTTAAAAGCTGCGGCGGTGTTACTGGGAAAGCGTTAGGCCGAATAATTGCACTTATCTTCATTAAGGACCAACTAGTTAAACACCGCTTGTCCATTATTTTAACTGCTTTGAAGCTACCACGAAGTACTTATTATCACTGGAAAGAACACCGATCTAGCCAGCACGAATGTGCTGATGTGAAATTAAAAGATCGGATTAGATCGATTTGGCAAAATAACTATAAGGCTTATGGCTATCCACGAATAACTATGGCTTTACAAAGTTTAGGTATTAAAATCGGCGCTAAACGCGTTTTTCGCCTGATGAGAGAAATGGGAATTCATTCATTAATGAATCGTAGATTCAAGAAACTAGGTACCCATGTCGATTACTCACAACGTCCTAACTTTGCCAAACGTCATCCCGAAGCAAGTGTATGACGTACTGATATTACTTATCTAGAATTACGGTCAGGTACTTGGGTTTACCTTAGTTCTGTTTATGAGCCGAGGGCTCATCGTGTTCTTGCTTTTAAGATTAGCCGCCAAATGGATGCAAAACTAGTCGTTAACACGCTTAACCAAGCACTCGAAAACTTTAAAAAACCTGACTTCATTCATTCCGATATGGGATCACAATATACGAGTAACGAAGTCGAGACACTGCTTGAGAGGCATCAGATTGCCCACTCATATTCAAAACAAGGTTATCCCTATGACAATAGTCAAATCGAATCTTTTCATTCATTATTAAAACGAGAATTCGTGTTTCAAACTCACTTTTTAAGTTTCGAAGATTTGGTTGTCAGAACATCAAATTATATTAATTGGTTCAATACGAAAGGAATTAGAACAGCTGTCTAATAAAAAATGTACCAAATATTGACTTAGGAGCATTTCTATTTACACATAATACTTGACACTCTCTCTTTGAACAACTTCTACTATTGTTTAGACGAATATTTGATCATAAAAATACCTCACAATCGTTAGATATCTATCTAACAATTGTAGGTCACGTCACTTCAGTAAATTGCTAATGAGGTGGCTTTTTAATGTAGTTTACGAAACTGATTAGGGGTTAGGCCAGTGCTACGATGAAATTGAGCAATAAAGTAACTAGCTGATGAAAAACCGGAGTTAATGGCAATTTGCTCAACTGATAATAGTGGTTGACTGATTAGCAAGGCTTTGGCGTTACGTAAGCGCAGATCAGTTAGATATTGAACTGGTGTAAGACCATACATACTTTTGAAAAGACGAATTAAATGCTGCACAGAAAATCCGGCCAAGCCAGCTAGATGTTCATTGGTGAGCGAGTAACGATAATTCGAATCTATATATTGGCGCACTTGATTGATGACGCCCGTATTAATGGTTGGTATCTGCTGTGCAAATTGAGGATATTGTTTCAGATGTAATAAAAAACGATATAGCGATACTGAGAGATCAATTGGATCGGAAGCAGTTGTAATGTTTTGATCGAATTCTTGTTCGAGATTAAGCATAAAATTATTAAAAATTTGATAGTCTGCACCAGCCGATAGAATAAGACGACTTACTTCAGTTCCAGAAAAGGTTAAATATTGTGTAATCCATTTTTCTCCTGGCAGAGATTGATAGCGATGAGCAACGTGTGGCGCAAGTAATAGTCCGGTATTTTGTGGTAATAAGATACTTTGTTTGTTAACTATAACGACGCCTTGCCCAGAAGTTGTTTGAAGCCAATGGTAGTAAGGATAACCGTTTGGTCGGATGACGGACTCTTGTGGCCAGTCATATCCAATGCTTTCAATAAATAGTGGCAATTGAGTATCGATTCGAGTAAATGCAACGCGCATGATTTATGACCTCAAATGTTCAGATAGTGTTATTTTTACTTCAAATTATACAACATTTCTATAACATTGTTGTGTAGACTGAGGCTGAAAGTAAAAGATGGAGGTAGCAAGATGGAAACGAAACAGTTTAAACGAGTTTTATTTGGTGGCGATTATAATCCCGAACAATGGCCTAAAGAGGTTTGGTATCATGATATGCAATTATTAACAAAAGCTGATATCAATGAAGCAACAATTAATGTTTTTTCTTGGGCACAATTGCAGCCTTCCGAAGAGAAGTATAACTTCTCAACTTTAGATGACATTATTAATTTGCTGACTGAAAATCATTTCCAAATTATTTTAGCGACTTCAACGGGAGCGGTTCCAGCTTGGATGGCCAAGCGTTATCCCGAAGTTGAAAGAACAGACTTTCAAGGTCGTCAGCATCGTTTTGGGGGTCGTCATAATGCTTGCCCAAATAGTCCAATCTTTCGTATGTATGGACGCCGTTTGGCTAGTAAATTAGCTGAGCGCTATGGTCAATTAGAGAATGTTATTTGTTGGCATATATCTAATGAATACGGTGGACAATGTTACTGTGATAATTGTGCAAAGATGTTTCGCGTCTGGCTTAAACGGCACTATTCTTCTTTAGATAAAGTTAATGAAGCGTGGAATACTCATTTCTGGGGACATACGTTTTACGATTGGGATGAGATTTTTCCACCTAATGAGTTGGGTGACGCAATTGGTGTGGATAATTCAACTATTGCTGGATTGTCAATTGATTATCGTCGCTTTATGTCGGATAGCATGTTGCAAAATTACGTGGATGAACGGGATGCAATTCGTAAATTTGATTCAAAAACGCCGATTACAACAAATTTAATGGGCACATTTAAAGATTTAGATTATTTCAAATGGGCTAAAGAAATGGATCTTGTATCATGGGATAACTATCCTGCCTATAATACACCATATAGTTTTACTGCAATGTCACATGATTTAATGAGAGGCTTGAAAAATGGTGCGCCTTTTATGCTAATGGAGCAAACACCTTCACAGCAAAATTGGCAACCATTTAATTCATTGAAGCGTCCAGGACAGATGCGGGCAATGAGTTACCAAGCAATGGCTCATGGTGCTGATACGATTCAATATTTTCAATTACGTCAATCTCGTGGTGCAACTGAGAAATTTCATGGCGCAGTTATCAGCCATGCTGATACTGATAATACACGTGTTTTTAAAGAAACAGCTAGTTTAGGTAAAGAGTTAACAGCATTAGGAACTGAAACGTTGGGCGGTCGCACACCAGCTAAAGTTGCCATTATTTTTGATTGGGATAATTATTGGGCGTTAGAGTATGCTAGCGGACCTAATGTTTTATTAAAATATGTCGATCAAGTTCATCGTTACTATGCAGCGTTTTATCGACAAAATATTGCAATTGATATGATTCCAACGGATTTATCCGCCAAGCAAATGTCAAAATATGATTTAGTTGTCGCACCAGTGTTGTATATGGTTAAACCAGGTGTAGCTGAACAACTAACAAAGTACGTCAATGATGGTGGCAATTTCATCACAACATTTATGAGTGGCATAGTTGATGAACATGACAATGTTTATATTGGTGGCTATCCTGGACCGCTACGCGAGCTAATGGGTGTCTGGGTTGAAGAATTTGACGCACTACCAGCAGAAAAAAATTATCAAATTAAATTTAACGATCAAACGACCAGTCGTTGCAATTTAATCTGCGATATCATTCATCCGGAAGGTGCTGAAACTCTGGCAACTTATGACAAGGGAGAGTTCTATCAAGATACACCGGTAATCACACAGAATAATATTGGTGCGGGATCAGCGATCTATGTGGGGACCCAACTTGGTGATGAAGGATTGGATCATTTAGTCAAAGATTTAATTAATAGATTTGGTTGGGAACATTATAAAACACCAGCAGGAATTGAAATTACACGTCGCGTCAATGATGGCCCAACTTTATACTATCTTGTTAATAACACTGATGAAACAGCAACAATTGAGTGGCCAGTTTCTGGTGTGGATTTACTTAGTGGCCAAGAGGTTGCTGAAGGTAAAATGCATGTTGCAGCATTTGATGTGAAAATTGTGAGAAAGAGATAAATACGCTATTGATAATTATGTATGACCAGAGGGTTTAAATAGTTATTTGGCAACAGGTATTTTTGAAAATTGAAAGCCTCTCCCCTTATGATAGTTAGCGTCTAAACAAACATTACAGGAGGCTTCCCCATGAATCAGTTTACCAAAGATATCGTTGCAGCACTAGCCAATAAACAAGATCTAGATACTATTTTTAAAAATCATTTACAGACTGCTATTAATGAGTTACTTCAAAATGAACTTTCCGCTTATCTGGGTTATGAGCGCTACTCAAGAAACGGCTTTAACTCTGGTAATTCACGTAACGGATCGTATTTGAGAAGTTTTAAAACAAAATATGGTGAGCTTCAATTAACGATCCCGCGGGATCGCAATGATGAATTTGCGGACTATACTTTACCTGCATATCAACGCGGACTGAGGAGCCTGAGCAAATGTTGATTTAACTACCTAAACAAGCTAGTAATCGATATATATAATATTAACTGAAGATAAGGCTAATAGAGGATGACTATAGTGACCGAAAATACTAAATAAAAAATGTAATACAGATGGAAGTACCCTTGTAAAAGGGTTTTCTTTGTATTAAAATTTGTTTTGTGAGTAACTAAAAAACAATATTTTTTAATATAGTTATTCAAAAAGGCAACTATATGATTTATAAAAAACTTCTGGAGAAAAATATGATAGAAATATTCGTGGATTCACATCGAGAATTGGGAAAAATTAGTAAATATATTTATGGCCAGTTTGCGGAACATTTAGGACGTTGTGTTTATGATGGGATTTGGGTTGGAAGGGACTCGGATATTCCTAATGTTAATGGCATGAGAGCAGATGTTATAGAAGCCTTGAAGTTAATTAATGTTCCTGTATTACGTTGGCCTGGTGGCTGTTTTGCTGATGAATATCATTGGCAAGACGGAATTGGTACCTACGACAATCGCAAAAAAATTGTTAACAATAACTGGGGTGGTGTAACGGAAAACAATCATTTTGGTACCCATGAATTTTTTGAATTATGTCGTCAACTGGGCTGTGAAGCGTATATTAATGGAAACGTTGGTAGTGGAACCGTTGAAGAAATGCAAAATTGGGTTGAATATATGACGTCTGATGGAATTTCTCCAATGAGTGATTTGCGTCGAGAGAATGGTCATGCTGAACCTTGGCAAGTAAAATTCTTTGGTGTTGGTAACGAGTCATGGGGCTGTGGGGGCAATATGCGACCTGAATATTATGCTGATCTGTATCGACGTTATCAGACTTATGTGCGTAATTATAACGTTGATCATCCAATTTTTAAAATTGCTTGTGGACCTAGTGATGATGATAGTTACTGGATGGAAACCGTCGTAAAAAATGCTGGCCGCTTTATGGATGGCATTAGCTTACATCATTATGCATTACCGACAGGAAATTGGAAAAGTAAAGGAAATGCAACGTCATTTTCGGAACAAGAGTGGTATGACGAAATTAATCACGCTAAAGAAATGGGAACAATCATTAAAAAACATGAAGCTATTTTAGATTGTTATGATCCTGAAAAACGCATTTCCTTAATCGTCGATGAGTGGGGAAGCTGGTATGAGGTTGAAAAAGGGACTAATCCGGATTTCTTGTATCAGCAAAATACATTGCGTGATGCAATGGTTGCAGCAGAAACGTTACACATTTTTCAAAAACATATTAAACGTATTAAAATGGCAAATATTGCTCAAGTCGTTAACGTTTTACAGTCAATGATTTTGACTGAAGGTGACAAAATGATTAAAACACCAACTTACTATGTTTTTAAGATGTTTGTTGATCATCAAGAAGCACTTGCTATGGATACTGTTGGGTCATTGCCTGAACATATTAGTGATTCAGTATCAAAAACAAAAAATGGTTATTTGATTTCATTATGTAACTATGATTTGAATCAATCACAAAACTTGATATACCATTTTAATAATTTGAACAGTTTAGAACCAGAACTTCGAGGAACAATTTTGACAGCTAATCAAATGGATGGTCATAATGACTTCGAGAACCCTGATGTGATTAAGCCAGAGAACTTTACTCAATTAAAATGGGAAAATGGTCAACTGAGTATTGCTTTACCAGCAAAAAGTGTGGTGACAATTCATGTCAATACAGCCATGTAATGCATGCGAGGCTAAGCATAGTTATTTAAATAATGAGGAGGTTCATCAAGCTGTTACAAAACAATTGGAATTAGAAATGCAAAATCTCGTTGTCCCAAACATACAACTGTTGCGAGCTAAAATATGCGCGGTATGTTCCTTTAATCAGAACCAGACTTGCCAGAAGTGTGGGTGTTACATTGAGTTTCGCACAAATCTGGCCAATAAACATTGCCCCATTGATAAGTGGTAGGCTGTAAAACCAATATTAATTAACAATAGATAATAAATAGGAGAGCAATAAAATGATGACAGATTTCAAAAAGTGGGCGCCAATGGCACCTATGGGCTGGAATAGTTGGGATTGCTTTGGAGCATCAGTTACGGAAAAAGAGATAAAAGCTAATGCAAATTATGTCGCAAAGCATTTAAAAAAATTCGGCTATGAATACATTATTGTCGATATTCAGTGGTATGAAGCAACGGCTGACTCTTCGATTTATCATGCTTTTGCAGATTTAGAAATTGACACTCTGGGACGGTTATTACCCGCAGTGAATCGTTTTCCGTCGGCAAAAAGTGGTGCAGGTTTTGCACCACTAGCTCAATATATCCATGATTTAGGATTAAAATTTGGTATTCATATCATGCGGGGAGTTCCGCGACAAGCAGTCCATCAAAATATGACGCTTGCAGGTGGTTTTAAAGCTCGTGATGTTGCTGCTAATAACATTTGTCCCTGGAATAGCGACATGTATGGCCTTGATATGAAACGACCAGGGGCTCAGGAATATTACAACTCGTTAATGGATCTTTACGCACAATGGGGCATCGATTTCATTAAAGTAGACGATATCTGTGATTCAGAATTATATGGAATGCATCAAGACGAAATCAAGGCAATTCGTCAGGCAATCGATCAAACCGGTCGTTCAATGGTTCTGAGCCTTTCCCCCGGGCCTGCTGATGTTAACAAAGGTTCGTTCTTACAACAACATGCTAACATGTGGCGCTTAACTAATGATTTTTGGGATACATGGAAGCAATTAAAAGGTATGTTTCCGGTAGCGGCCAAGTGGGCACCATTTGTTCGCCAGGGGAATTGGCCTGATCCCGATATGTTACCATTGGGCGCAATCCGGCAGCGCTCTGTGGACGGTGGTACGAATTTACCACATTCACGTTTCACCAATGCTGAAACTAAGACGATGTTGACACTTTGGAGTCTATTACGTGCACCAATGTTTTTAGGTGGTGATTTAGTTCAGTCTGGTGATGAAGAGAAGCTATATACTAATGCGGGACTACTCAAGATGCGTCAAGAAATCACTGATGCGTGGCAAGCAGACTCTTCAGATGATGATTTAGTTATTTGGCGAGCAGAAGGCGCAGCAAAATATGTGGCCGCATTTAACATTGGTGAAACGGACAAGTATGTTTCATTAACTGAACTGGACATTGAGCAACAAGCTGTTGATATCTGGCAAGATTCGATAATTGCTAGTGATGTGTATACAGTCGTGCCACATGGTGTCAGTTTACTTAAAATTTAAGACCTGTATTGGATTTGGAGAAGATTTATGAAAACTAAACCAACACTTACGTTGATACCTGAGCAAAAGGGTGTAGCACTTAACGATCTTTTTGGAATTTTTTTTGAAGATTTGAATCATGCTGCTGATGGTGGTTTGTATGCGGAAATGGTTCAAAATCGTTCATTTGAATTTGATTCGATCGATAATCCGTTATACAACAATTTAACATCTTGGGTAGATGAACATGGTCAGCCGTTATCTTTTCACCCTTTAGAACTACGGATCATGGACGCTGAACCACTTAATTGCAACAACACCCATTATTTAAAAATTGATGTCAATGAACAATTGATTATTCAAAATGTGGGGTTCAATAACGGTATGAATTTTCGTGCCGGTGAGAGTTATAATTTTTCATTATTGCACGTATAGATTTTGTTTCTGTTGATGTAAGAATAGTGATTGTTGATCATTGCGGCCGGGAATTTACAACAGCGCAAGTTGAAGTGAATGACAATAGTTGGCAGAAATATACAGCTAATTTTGAAATTGACCAAGATTTAATTGACGGTCGGCTTGAGTTAATATTTCCAGAAAATAGTCATATTGCGATTGATATGGTCTCGTTATTTCCTAAACATACGTTTAAGAATCGCTCCAATGGCTGTCGTAAGGATATTGCGGACAAGTTAGCAGAAATGCACCCTAAGTTTTTAAGATTTCCAGGTGGTTGCTTAATTCATGATGGTTCGTTAAATTCAGGTGATCGCGACGGTATGTATCGCTGGAAAAATACGATTGGACCAATAGAAGAGCGTGCAACTAAACGTAATAGTTGGGGATATAATCAAACATTTGGTTTAGGATTTTATGAGTTGTTCCAGTTTGCTGAAGATATTAATGCAACTCCTATACCTGTGTTATCTGCAGGATGGGATCCACATCATCAACATCAAGTCCCAATGGATCAACTACAGCCTTGGATTGATGATGCACTTGATTTAATCGAATTTGCAAATGGTTCAACAACATCAAAATGGGGAACAGTTCGTGCAGAAATGGGGCACCCCGAATCATTTGGCCTTCGTTACTTAGGAATTGGAAATGAGGAAGTTGGCCAGGAATTTTTTGATCGATATGAACTTTTTCATAAGCAAATTCGTAGTGTTTATCCAAAAATCCGACTTATTAATTCTTCTGGGCCATTTGCAGCTGGTAGTGAATTTAAACGTGGTTGGAATAGTGCTTTTCAGAATGGATCTGATTTAGTGGATGAACATTATTATCAATCTCCTAACTGGTTCTTAGCCAATCAGCACCGTTATGATCATTATGACGTAAATGGGCCAAAAGTCTTCTTGGGTGAATATGCATCAAAAGCAGCAACTTGGGAAAGTGCTTTAGCTGAGGCAAGTTATATGATTGGCATTGAACGTAATGCAGATAAAGTTGGCTTGGCCTGCTATGCACCGTTATTAGTTAATGATGCGTACGAAAATTGGCAGCCAGACCTATTACGTTATGATCAACATCGTGTTTTTGGCAGTCCCAGTTACGAGGTTCAACGATTATTTATGATTAAGCAGGGAGACGAACAGGAAACATTACAACAAATAAATTTACCGGATCCTGTTGTTAAAAAGCATTACGATGGTCAAGGTGGTTTATTGGTTCGTGGTGATGGGGCAGATATTATCTATCGTAATTTTATACTGAGTATTCCTGGAGAAGCAGCAATTCATCTTACAGATGGTCACATTATATCTGGTGAGGAGGATTTATTCGATTCATTACCCGAACAATATCGTTTAAATTTTGAATTTATAAAAACTGGTGGGCGCAAAGATAAAGGTTTTCAACTTGTTTTTGGTCATAAATCAAACGGTAATGAATTAACTTGGACGCTAGGTGGATGGCAAAATCAGGATTCGATTATTAGCTTGATTGAGGATGATCAAGATAGTGTTCTAACTCAATCAATTTGGCATGCTGAGTTAAATAAACGCTATCAATGTGAATTGATTGTGGATCGTACTAAAGTTACTGCCAAAATCAATGGTGTTAAGATCCACAGTATAAACTTGCCCTTGGTTCAGGTGGAATCAATTTATGCGGACGCCACTTTTGATAAATCAAAACGACATCAAATCTTAAAATTTGTTAATGTCCAAAATAAAACATTGCAAATTGTTACTAAAGGCTGGCGTAGTGCTAATTTAGAATTAGTTTGTTTACAGGGTGATTTAGATATAGAAAACAGTTTTGAGAGGCCAAGATTAATTATTCCCAAGAAATCCTCGATTATTGTCAATAACGAAACTGTCGAACTGAATGTACCAGCTCAATCGGTTTGTGTATTGGAAGAACAGGATTAAGTTTATCAATTATTGAATCGTTATTTGCTTTTCTTCAATAAGTTACCTATAAGAAAGGTAATCCTTATTTTTCGGAGAGGAAACATTTTATGACAAAATCGAACTTTTTAGGAGAATTACCCTTAAACGACGTTAGAATAACCGACCTTGGGTTATTAAATTCTGCAAAAAAAGAAATCGGATATTTGTTGAGCTTTGATGTTGCGCGGTTGCTTGTTGAATTTCGTGCGACAGCAAACATGCCAATAGAGGGTTTACAAAATTATGGTGGTTGGGAAAATGGTCCTGACTCTCGACGAAATCCAGACGGTAGTGATGCTAAATTAAGATTTACGGGTCATTTTGTTGGTCATTACTTGTCTGCATTAGCAGAATCTTATGCTAGTACAACTGCAACAGATTTCGAAAAGAATCAATTAGCACAGTATATGCAGGAACTCGTTGAAGGAATTGTTGATGCGCAACGTGCTTATGGAGATGAACACCCTCAAGCCGCTGGATTTCTTCCAGCGTTTTCTGTGGACTGCTTGCCAGATGGTAAGAATGGGTTACTAGTTCCCTTTTATAATTTGCACAAATTGTTACAAGGATTGATTGACGTTGCCAATTATGGCTCTAGTTCTAAAGTAAGAAACTTAGCTTTAAGCGCAGCCAGTGATTTTGGTCACTTTGTTTATCAATGGCATATTGATCATCCACAAATTAACATGCTTAAGACCGAATACGGTGGTATGAATGAGGCACTGTATAATTTGTATGCGCTAACTGATAATAAGGAACACTTAGCAGCTGCTGAGGCGTTTGATGAGCGAGAGTTATTCACAAAGCTGGCAGCCAATCAAGATGTGCTTAATGGGCTTCATGCCAATACGACAATTCCTAAGCTTGTTGGTGCAGCCAGACGCTTTCAATTGTTCACTGCTGATCCACAGCGACGACAACAATTAAAAGCGATTGAGAATAAAGAACTTACGACGTTGTACTTGGCAGCAGCTAAAAATTTTTGGCAAATGGTTATTGATCATCACTCTTATATTATTGGTGATAATTCTCAGTCTGAACATTTTCATAAACCTGACGAACTGTGGCAGGATGCTACTCAAAATGGCAGTGAAGATGGGGGCTATAATAACAACTCAACGTGTGAGACTTGTAATGCCCATAATATGTTGAAACTCACGCGCTTACTATTTGAGGTTACACAGGATCCTAAATATAGCGATTATTATGCTCATACTTTTAGAAATACAATTCTTGCTTCGCAAGATCCTGCAACCGGCATGACTACTTATTTCCAACCGATGCATGCTGGGTACCGAAAGGTATATGGAATACCAGGTACTGATTGGATGGGTAGTACGGATATTGGTGAATTTTGGTGTTGTCAAGGAACTGGGATTGAGAACTTTTCTAAATTGACAGATTCGTTGTTTTTTAGAAAAGGTCAACAACTTTTCATTAACGGTCTATTCTCTAGCCGGGTAGACTTACCAGACTTAAATGCTCAAGTTGGATTACAGGCAAATTTACCTAAGCATGATCTTGTATCCATTATTTGTTCAAAAATTAATACTACTCAACCAAGTGGAACCGTAGATGTTACGCTACATTTTCCATGCTGGTCATACTTAGATCGTATACGTGTGACACTTAACGGTAAAGCCTGTCAACTTAGCAATCAAACTTGGCAAGTTTTTAGAATGAATGTTGGTGACGATTTGGAAATTCAGCTACCTGCAAAATTAATAGTGTGTTCAAGTGCTGATAATCCTAACTGGTTGGCATTTCAGTATGGGCCAGAAGTCTTAGCTGCTAAACTCCCAAGTAAGCAATCAGATGACTTTGCTTATGCGGGAGTTAAGGTTCGGGTTGCAAAATTCGATGCGTTAGCTGCTAAGAACGCGACGATTTATTTAGAGCCAACACAGACTCTTGTGGATTGGCTACGCTGCATAAAATTAAATGATCAAACAGATATTATAAAACGCATAGATGATCCTGAAGCATCAACCGATTTAGCATTTAGACTTAACATAGGCTTAGATCGACAGCCATTGATGTTGATTCCCTATCGTTACATCAAACATGATGTATTTGCTGTTTATTTTGATGTTTTAACACAGCAAGCCGCCAATCAAAGAACAATTAAAGAGTGTGCTCAAAAACGTTGGTCTACAAGAATCATTGATCAATTAAGTCTATTTGATCGCAACAATATTGAAGCCGGGAAAGGCTTAAGTGAAGTTGGTGATACAACTATCGGGCAAGATGGTGGTCAAAGTTATCGTCAACTCAATACTGGTGCAAGTGTTTGTTATTACTTTAAGATTGATTTGAACTCAAAAATAAATGATTTATGTTTATTGATGTCTGCAACCGAACAAACACCCGAAGTCTCTGTTGCCGGAGTATCGTTAGTTCCGGATAAATATCAAATGGATGTTAATAATCGAATTGAGTATCATTATTTGCTTCTCTCTAACATAGTTGCTAAAGCCACTGATTGTAATATCCAAGGTCAGATTATTTCTGATACGCTACCAATTACCATTTCGACAAATACACAGCAATCATTGCGTTTATACCGGATCATGACACAACGCTTTTTAGAATTTAATGCTGATCCAGAGTTAACTGAGTTTTCAGTCTCTGCTGGTTGGAAAATAGAACAACAAGGTCAAAAAATTGTTATTACGGGTGTGAATCATGCTAAACCACTGATATTGAAGTGGCATCAAAAACCAATTGGAGCCTATGTTGTGTATCAAGGCCAAGTATTCACACAGTCTCAAGTGATATTGGACACATATCAACCAGTATCAATCATAGAAAGCATTGCTCAAAACCACGTAAATAAAATAGGGTACACAATTCAAATTGAATAATAGAACATCGGAGATGGGTAGATTGACTAAATATTTATTTGTTCATTTTAAAGCAATTCCAGAACCAATTGGCGAACAAGTCTATTTTGGACTGAGCAACGATGGTTATCATTGGGAAGCAACTAACAATGCGCAACCAATTTTGACCAGTAATGTCGGTGAAAAAGGGGTTCGAGATTGCACCATTAGTCGGACTCAGGATGGACATTTTGTAATTATTGGTACTGATTTAAGTTTCGCACTGAATTTTAAGACGAAATATCACGGTTCTTGGAATGAAATTAGTCATAAAGGAAGCAAGAATCTGGTTGCTTGGTACTCAGACGATTTAGTGAATTGGTCCAACCCCAGCGTGTTACACATTGGTAATCAAGATTTTGGTTGTGTCTGGGCACCAGATGTTATTTATGACCCAATTCAAAGTAAATATGTTATTCATTGGTCATCAAAAACAGCCAGTGATAATTTTGCTAAGCAACGGATTTATTATGCCAAAACGACTGACTTTAAAATATTCTCTGAACCTGAAGTCTTATACGAAAAAGCAGACAGTGGCGTAATCGATTCGGCCATGTATGAAAACGAGCATATCTTTTATTTATTTGTAAAAAGTGAAGCAGATCCAGAAACAATTATTTTACTTAAATCTGATAGTGCTACGGGACCGTTTACACGAATCACTAATTTTGATCCTTATATGGCTCAACTGGAACAGGGACAATATGAAGCGCCAACAGCGTTTAAAAATAAAGATGGAAAATGGTGTTTATTCTTGGATTACTATGGCCCAACGCTTGAACCCGGTTATAAACCGTTTATTGCAAGTAGTTTGGAAAAGGCAAACTTTGAAATGGCGACAGAGGTATTTGAATTCCCATATAATTTTAAGCATGGAACTGTACTGTTAATTTCCGATGATGAATACGAACGAATTAAACAGAATTACCCAAATTGCTGAGGAGAAAGATATGCAATTAAAAATTACTCGAGATAATTTATGATAACAAGTAAAACTGAATGAAATTTCTGAAAATAGTTTTATGCTAACTAGTGAAACTGGTGGTGGAATCTCAGTTACTCTTTGGCCCACGTATTCGGAGCGTTTTTTTGGTTTAAAGTTATACCTCAGGAAGAAAACAGTGTGGCAATGAATTTATTGGTTTTTACAGGCAACGTTTCGGAACCTACTATGACAATTCGTTTTGGAATTCTTCCATACGTCACTACAACTATTGCTCCTAAGTCAATATTTGGTACATTTTTTATTAGACAGCTGTTCTAATTCCTTTCGTATTGAACCAATTAATATAATTTGATGTTCTGACAACCAAATCTTCGAAACTTAAAAAGTGAGTTTGAAACACGAATTCTCGTTTTAATAATGAATGAAAAGATTCGATTTGACTATTGTCATAGGGATAACCTTGTTTTGAATATGAGTGGGCAATCTGATGCCTCTCAAGCAGTGTCTCGACTTCGTTACTCGTATATTGTGATCCCATATCGGAATGAATGAAGTCAGGTTTTTTAAAGTTTTCGAGTGCTTGGTTAAGCGTGTTAACGACTAGTTTTGCATCCATTTGGCGGCTAATCTTAAAAGCAAGAACACGATGAGCCCTCGGCTCATAAACAGAACTAAGGTAAACCCAAGTACCTGACCGTAATTCTAGATAAGTAATATCAGTACGTCATACACTTGCTTCGGGATGACGTTTGGCAAAGTTAGGACGTTGTGAGTAATCGACATGGGTACCTAGTTTCTTGAATCTACGATTCATTAATGAATGAATTCCCATTTCTCTCATCAGGCGAAAAACGCGTTTAGCGCCGATTTTAATACCTAAACTTTGTAAAGCCATAGTTATTCGTGGATAGCCATAAGCCTTATAGTTATTTTGCCAAATCGATCTAATCCGATCTTTTAATTTCACATCAGCACATTCGTGCTGGCTAGATCGGTGTTCTTTCCAGTGATAATAAGTACTTCGTGGTAGCTTCAAAGCAGTTAAAATAATGGACAAGCGGTGTTTAACTAGTTGGTCCTTAATGAAGATAAGTGCAATTATTCGGCCTAACGCTTTCCCAGTAACACCGCCGCAGCTTTTAAAGTTTCTAATTCCTCTTTAAGTCGTTGATTTTCTTTTTGAAGTTGCTTAAATTCCTTGGCTGTCACTTCAGAACCATCAGATAGTTCAACTGATTTAGCATCTTTTAGCCAGTTATGAATGGCGACTGGAGAAACACCATACTCCTCTGAAAGAGAACGTACCAAGCGTTTCTCTTCATGATGCATTTTGACAATGCTTTCTTTAAATTCGTTCGTATATCGTTTCATTAAAAAAACTCCTATCCTAAGTAATTTAATTATGACGCATCTGTCTAGAATTAGATGTACCAAATACTAGGATAGGAGCAAAACACGGTATACATTAATTGGTTTTTCCAAACATAAAGATAGTAAGCATATTAATTGGACATTGCTGGAAATGTTTAGACAAATTCCTAAGGAATTTGTTTTGTCACTTACTCCTGATCATGGTCGTGAGTTTCTTCAATTAGACCAAATACGCGATCAAC
>ERZ506228.125-NODE-125-length-15922-cov-4.99282_pt1 | contig 15922 bp, 11 predicted proteins | sample MGYA00512366_ERZ506228 | MGnify/ENA metagenome assembly ERZ506228
CCGCCAGTCGTTCAACGCTATGCGCTGGGCCGGCGGCTGCGTAGTCGTTGGCAAGCGCTGCCAAATCTCGTCAAACGCTGCCCGCCACGCCGCCACGCTGAGTGTCGGCAACGCCTCCCGCAGATGAAACTTGCGCACCGTCGCGCTACCGCGCGTCTGGGTCAGCGGCCGCCCGGATAACAGCCCATAGGAGATTAGGGTCGACGAGGCGGGCAGCACCGACAGCAGCGTATTCGCCAGTTCGCCGCCCACCGCGTCAAACACCAGATCGCTGTGCTGGCTGACCTTCTCCATCAGCGCCCGGTCGGTATCGAGGATCGGATAGATCCCGGCCTGTTCCAGGCGCGCCCGGTGCTGGGGCGAGCGAATAATCCCGCTCACCGAGTGGGCCCCCATGGCCAGCGCCCACTGTCCCAGCAGACTGGCGCAGGAGGATGATGCCGCGGTCAGCACAAGGTGTTTTCCGGCAACCGGCCAGCGCTTGAGCATCAGCATCGCGGTCAGCGGATTGATATACCCGCGGGCGGCCAGCAGATCGTCAACCGCTGGCGGCACCGGCACCAGCCAGGTCTCATCCAGATCGATAAACCGCTGCCAGGTGCCGTCCCCGCGCAGAGGTAGCACCCGCTGTCCCGCGGACAGCCAGCTGCCGTATGGCGCGGCGACCACCTCGCCAAGGCCTTCATAGCCAGCGACGGCCGGCAGTCGGGTGCGGTGGCGATAGGCACCGGTCACGGGGATCAGATCCGAAGGATTCACCGGGGCAAAGCGCATCCTGACCCGCACCCGCCCCCCCGCCAGCGGCGCCAGCGGCAGGCGTTTCAGGGTCAGCACGTCGGCCGGCGGCCCGTAGCGGTCATAAACAATGGCGTCGTTGAACATCGACAGGCTCCAGACAGCGAAAGGCGGGATCATAGCAGATCCCGCCTCCAGTGGCTCACACCTGCGCGTCGGGGTTACTGCGGGCGCCCTGGACCGGGAGAGGGTTGCCGATTTCTCGCGGCGGCACTTTGCCGAAATGAAGCAGTTGATGATCGACCTCGATCCCTCCCTGGTCGATTAACCCTGCGCCTGCCCGGGTCAACCCGGCCCGTCGCTGGCTGCGGCCAGCAGCGGGACGATGATATCGCTGAGCGGCGTCGGAATGCCGTGCTGACGCCCGCGACGCTGCACCACGCCGTTACGAATATCCCACTCCAGCGGTCGGCCATTCAGGCGATCGATCAGAATAGAGGTGCTTAAGTCGGCAGGGGCGCGGTGAAAGCCAGCGATAATCTCCTCCGGCACGCTGTCGCTCAGGGCGGCCCCTTCCGCCCGCGCCACCTGCAGGCATTCGCGCAGATAAGCCAGCCCGAGGGCAGTGATGTCCTCCCGGGCGAACATCCCGGCGCGTCGTCCGGTCAGCACCATCAGTCCGGCAACCGCGTTCTGCAACAGTTTGCGCCAGGCCACGGTGGTAAAATCCGCCGCCAGCTCCACCGCGCAGCGGGTGCCTGCCAGCGCCTGCTGTACCCGCTCTGCCCCCGGCAGATCCGGGAGGGTCAGGCGCGGCGTGGCGCGCAGCCAGACAGAGGTATCGGCATCGCGCTGCGCCGGGAACCAGACCACCGACGGCAGCACCGTGGCGCCGCCAGACAAGGGGGCAAACTGCTGGCGCTGCTCAACGCCGTTTTGCAGCACGCACACCACGGTGTCAGCGGAACACAGGGCCGTCAGCCAGGGGGCGATGGCCTCCGTCTGGGTAGTTTTCACCGCGACAAACACCAGGTCGAAGGGGGCGGCTATCGCCGTTGGGTCGGTATGCACCGGGCCGGGCACCACGATCTCGCCCTCGTCAGTGCGCAGCACCAGCGCCGAATGGGCGGTGCGCCCGCAGACCATCGGCGCCCTTCCCCTCTCAAACAGGGCGGCGGCAATCGTGGTGCCGATGGCGCCGGGACCAATTAGTGCAACCTTAGGAAATGCTGTCATGCCGAAGACCTCCTGATGATTCACCGCCCAGATTAGGCAAAGATTGCCCTCCACAGTAGCGAGAAAGACCGGAGGTCAGCAAGCGGCGCGTCGGGAAAAGCCTTTCGCCTTCCCCGACTGAGGGCTAGTAACGCACGCAGACGGATTTGGTTTCGCACCAGCCGTCGAGCCAGTCAGGGCCGAAATCGCGGCCGGTACCAGACTGCTTCATGCCGCCGAAAGGCAGGTTGGCGTCAATCAGGGTATGGCTGTTGACCCATACCGTCCCTGCCTGCAGACGGTCGGTGTAGTTCAGGGCCTGGGTTAGATCGCGGGTCCAGACGCTGGCGGTCAGACCAAAATCGCTGTCGTTGGCCAGGCGCAGCGCCTCCTCGCCGTCGGCCACTCGCACCAGGTTCACCACCGGGCCAAACACCTCCTCACGGCTGAGGCGCAGCCCGGCGTCCGGGTTTACCACCAGCGTCGGCGGAATATAGTACCCTCCCGCATCTGGTCCGCCGCTGCCGCTGATAAGCTCTGCCTTCTGCTGGCGAGCCTCTTCGAGGTAGGCCGCCACTTTGTCGCAGTGGGCCCGGGAGACCACCGGGTTGATCTGCGCCGTCTCCTGCATCCCCGGCCCCACCTGCAGTGATTTCACCGCCTGCTCGAAGCCGCTGACCAGGGTATCAAACAGCGGCGCTTCGATGTAGATCCGCGAGCTGGCGGCGCAGACCTGCCCCTGATTGAGGAAGCTTCCGGTCATCAGCCCCTCAATAACCCACTGGGGGTCGGCGTCTTTGAGCACAATCGCCGGATTCTTGCCGCCCAGCTCCAGCGTCACGCGGGTCAGGCGGTCGGCGGCCACGCGGGCAATCTGTTTCCCGGTCGCCGTCGAGCCGGTAAAGCTGACCTTCGCCACCTGCGGATGGGCGGTCAGCGCCGCGCCGCAGCCGGCGCCGCTGCCGGTCACCACGTTGAATACCCCGTCAGGAATGCCCGCCTGGGTCGCCAGCTCCGCCACCCGCAGCAGGGTCAGCGGGGTGGTTTCTGAGGGCTTGATGACGATCGAACAGCCCGCCGCCAGGGCCGGCATGACCTTCCACATGCCGATCATCAGCGGGAAATTCCACGGGACGATGCCCGCCACCACCCCGACCGGCTCTTTTTTGGTCCACGCCTGGTAACGCGCCCCTTGCGGGAACGGGATCGAAACGTCCAGCGTCCGGCCGCTAATCTTGGTGGACAGCCCCGCGGTGTAGCGCATCCAGTTCAGGGTGCAGCCGACCTCAAAAGCGCGAGAGATCGCAATGGATTTGCCCTGCTCGAGGGTTTCCAGTTGCGCCAGCTCTTCGCCGTGCTGCTCCACCAGATCGGCAAAACGCAGCAGGATGCGTTCACGGTCGGCCGGGGTGCGCCCGACCCAGCGGCGATCGACAAAAGCGCGCCAGGCGGACATCACCGCCCGGTCAACATCCGCCGGGCTGGCGTCGGCGGTGGTGGCAATCACCTGCCCGGTGGCCGGATCCCAGACGGTTAACCGGTTTTCGCTCTGCGCGGCGCAGGGGGCGCCGTCGATATACAGGCCATGCTGACGGTCTAAAAACTGCTGGACGCTGGCAAGCAGCGCTATCTGAGAGGTGGACATACCCTTTCCTTATTCTTCGCGGATCGTGCTTTCAGTCTATGTCCGGTTGGCAGTTGGCGCTTTTTTCTCTGTGACATTCGTTTGCGCCGCTGTGACAGTCGCCGCAATTCCGTCGTCTGCCCTCGCAGAAATGTGCCACGGGTAATAGTTCTTTCATATACCCGTCATCGCGCCCTTGCCTGAGGCGACATAAATGCAACAATGCAGAAACATTGTTATTACAGGAGAAGGGCGAATGATGACCACGGCAGAGGGGGGGCTGGCGTATCAGCGCTGGTTGGCGACGATCAATCAGGTCTGCGGCCATTTCGCCGCCCGGCCGCTGGAGGAGAGATTCCACGGTGAGATTGACGCCCGCTACGCCGGCAGCCTCAAGGTCAGCACGGTCACCGCCGCCGGCGTTAATCTCTACCGCACGCGCAATGAGATAAAACGTGATAACGACGCCTGGTTCTATACCGTGTTTCAGCTCGCCGGCGAAGCGGTGATCGAACAGGACGATCGCCAGGTGACGCTCGCGGCGGGCGATATCACGTTAATCGACGCCGCCCGCCCCTGCTCCATCGTCTGGCAGCAGACCTCGCGACAGGCCTCGCTGCTGCTGCCGCGCCAGCGGGTGGCACCGACAGGCGACATCGCCACCGCCTGCCGGCTGGACAAATCTCTGCCAATGGTCCAGCTCAGCCAGCGACTGCTGCTGGAAAGCATGGCCGGCACGACGCTCTCCGCCAGCGAGAGCGAAGCCGCGCTGGAGGCGATCGCCTGCCTGTTGCGCCCGGTGCTGCATCAGCGCGAGCCTGCCCCCTCCCGGCGGGAAAAGCAGTTTCAGAAGATTATTGCGTTAATCGATGCGTCCATTCAGTCGGAACATCTGCGCCCGGAGTGGCTGGCCAGCGAGACGGGCATGTCGGTACGCAGCCTGTACCGGCTGTTTGCCGACCAAGGGCTGGTGGTGGCGCAGTATATTAAGAACCGACGGCTGGATCTGTGCGCCCAGGCGTTACAGAACGTCCATGACGATGAAAAGCTGGCGGGGATCGGCTACCGCTGGGGCTTCAGTGACCATAGCCATTTCTCCACCGCCTTTAAGCAGCGCTTTGGCGTCACCCCGGGGGAATACCGCAAGCGCTGTCGCTAATTATTTGCGCAGCCACTGGCCGTTCAATCCCTGGACGTACTCCCCGGGCTGCGCGCGGGCCACCAGCTTCTGCCCGGCCATTTTCGCCACTTCATCCACCGGCAGATTGTTGTCATCCGCCAGCTGCTGGTAGCTTTCGCTGCGCGCGGCGTTGATCTGCTTCACCAGCGCCAAGGTCTCTTTATCCTGGCGCAGCGGCGCCAGATAGCCGTTCAGCGTCTCCCCTACCCGCCCCTGCTGGCGCGCTTCGCTCAGGGTCAACGCCAGCGCGGGCGCGCTGAGTAAGGTCAGCGCCAGCGCGGCGCTTAACAGTCGTTTTCTCATCGTCGCCTCAGAACAAATCGCTGCGCGATTTCAGCAGGTTTTCCACATCCTTATCGACCTTGATATGGATCTCATGCTCAATTTTGACATTCATATTGATGGTGATGGGCTCTTTCGATGCCGCGATTTCGATGCGCGGCGTACAGCCGGCGAGCAGCATCGACGCCACCATGGCCAGTAACAGCTTCTTCATTTAGGTTCCTTACACGTCTTACCGTCCGTACAGCGCCGCACGGGCAGCATGGCATTCTGTTCGAGCCACGCCTGTAAATTGTCGCCAAAGCGCAAACTGCGCCACAGATCGAAAATATTCTCTTCATGAGCGTAGTTTAGCTGCACGGTACTGCTTTTCCCTTCCACCCGGCTGGTGCCGTTAATGGTAGCCTTTAGCGTCAGCACGCCCAGATTATCGAGATTAATCCGCGTCGAAGAGCGGGAGATCTCCATATAGCGCAGCCAGTTGATCGCCGCCCCGGCGGAGACGTTGTCCGCCACCAGCGCATCGGCGGTGTCTTTATCCAGTCGCAGGGTCATCGGCCCGTCATTGCGTAGCCAGCCGTCGTGGATAATCCATTGATTATTCTCCAGCCACAGCGGCAGCGCGCCGCTCACCGCGCCGGACATGGCGAACTGTTTCACCTTGACGGCGCTGGTCAGTTCGCTGCTGGAGATATGCTGCAGGCGGATCAACGCCGGGTCGCGCTGCGGCATACGCAGCTGCAGCAGCGTCAACTTACCGCCTAACAGATCGACGCTGACGTCGCTGAGCTGCAGCGGATTGGCCTCGCTCCACGGCCAGGTGCCCTGCAGATCCGCCGTCAGGTTGCGCGCGGTGACCTGGTTGACGATTTCGCCAATGCGCAGGGAGACCGGGCGGCGGGTGCCCAGCTGCCAGTGGCCATCGCTGAAGCGGAACGGCAGGACGAAGTCGACGCCGTTGATCTGGTTATCCGGCATCCAGGCGCTGCCGCCCTTCAGGACGCCATGGCCGCCTGCCTCAAATCCCTGCCCGGCTGCCGCCGAGAAGGCCACCTGTGCATAGAGGCTGCCTTCCCGCAGGTTCATCTTCCAGTCCGGCGGCACCAGCGGCTGGAACACCGTCAGCGATTGTTTTGGCCACCATGCCTGGCCGCGCAGCCGTTCGCCATCCCAGCGCCCGGTCAACCGCACCGGGCCAATCTTCTCGGCATGCAGGGCGCCGGTGAACTGGAATCTTGTCGGGTCACGGCCGTCGAGGGCAAATTTCAGCGTCGACGCCGGGAGATAGCTGCCGCCGGTGAAGGTGGTTTTTGCCGCATCCAGCGACAGCGCGCCGGTCAGCCGCGGATGCTCAGCATCGCGCAGCCAGTGGATCGGCTGCTCGAGGGTCAGACGCGGCGTGCTGACCCGCATCGTGCCGTACTCGAGCTTGTCGAAGCCAGTGGAGAGGCTGCTCAGGGTAATGGCATTGTCGCGCCACTCCCCGCTGCCCTTCACATCCCAGCGCGCCTGCATGGGTGTGAAATGTCCCTCGCCCCAGTAGCGCCACTGCCAGCGGCCGCTGTCGGGCAGAAAATCGCTCGCCTGACCGTCCAGATGCAGCGTAAAGTCGCCCATCTGCTGCTCATGGGCGCGGAGGATCGCCTGCAGGCGGCCATCGACGCCCTGCTGCGTGACCTTCACTCCGGCCAGCGGCCAGCGAATTTCGTCAATATTCAGCGCATCGATCACTCGTCCGCGCGAGCGCAGCAGCGCTCCGGGATGAAACGCCAGCTGTGGGCTGACCAGCGGCCCGCTGAGCTGGGCCGGCAGCGCCGCGTAGAAGATCATCTCCCCCAGCTTGGCCTCGCCGGTGAGCCGCAGCGGCAGGTCGCTGTTATCCATGCTCAGTTTGCCAGGGCCGATATTCAGCACCGCATTACCCTTCCCGGCATGCCCCTCGGTGAGAACATTCAGGCGGCCGCTGACGATCATCTGTTCGGTGCCCTGCTGCCAGTTGCCCACCGACAGCGCCACCCGCCCGCGCAGCGGATACGCCTCGTAACGGGTGCGCCAGCGGCCGTCGCTGATGGTGATCCGTTCGGGGGTGATCTCCCACGGCAGGTCCAGAATGGGCTCTACCTCGCCGCGCGGCGTTACCAGCAGCTGGCCGCGATTGTGCTGCCACTCGAGTTCAGCATCGATCCATTCCGCGGTCTGCGGGAATTCGAAGGTGCCTTGCATCTGGCCGTCAACCGGCAGACCATCCGGCACCAGCGGCAAATGGAAGGTCCCCACCAGCTTCACCGGCGGCTGATCTTCATTCAGCCGGGCGCTGAACTGGCTGACGGTGAGGGCCTGGCCGCGCAGGCGCGCCTGCAGACTCAGCTCCTTACCGGCAAAGCCGATATCCTGCTGCGCAGGCGTCAATGACATCACCAACCGCCCCTGCCATTTCTCCCACGGCGCCAGCCGCAGGTTGTCAATGGTTAACCAGCTATAGGGCAACATCGATTGCCATTCGGCGAGGGTGCGCGGCGACCCCGGCGTAGGATCGCTGGCCGGTAGTTTATTCAGACAGGCGCTATTAATATTCAGCTGGCCAATATGCAGCCGCCAGCGGCTGGGACGCGAGAGACGAGCGTCGGTCACGCGGGCGAGTTCACAGTCGCCCACCAGATAACGCAGATCGGGGATCAGCAGGGCCGAGCGCGTCAGGCGCGGACTCTCCTGCAGCGAGATACGTGTGCCCACGGGCAGCCAGATACCCGCCAGCGTCGGCACCCAGTGGGTCAGCGTCAACAGCAGCGTTAGCGGTAATAACACCAGAACTAACACCAGCGCGATGGCGGCTTTATATTTACCCTTCATGGGCAGTTAATATCCTGATTCAACATAAGTAAAAGCCGAAAGGCGCTCATTGTGACACGTTCGACCAGTGAGTGAAAGTTTGCGACCTGTTAAAGCATAGTTGCCAGCCGCACTCGCGGCGCGACAATCGCTCGTCACCATTTAGCTTTTGTTTAAGCACTCCCTGCCACACTCCAGCCAGACAGGAATGGCTTGCGGGAGAAGCGGTGTCGTTAATTATCTCGCTCATAGAGAGCGCACAGGACCACTATCCATGGGTTTTGCTGATTGTTTTTCTGCTTACCTTCACTAAATCCTGCGCATTGGTCTCGCTGGCAATCCCCGGCACCTCCGGCCTGCTGCTGCTGGGGACATTCGCTTCCGCCAGTCTCGGGCATTTCCTGCTAATGTGGGCCAGCGCCAGCCTCGGCGCCATCGGCGGATTCTGGCTCTCGTGGCGGCTGGGCATTCGCTACCGTCACCGCCTCACACATCTACGCTGGCTGACCGCCGAGCGGCTGGCACGCAGCCGACTCTTTTTTCAGCGCTATGGCCTGTGGGCTATCTTCTTCAGCCGTTTTCTCTCTCCCCTGCGCGCCAGCCTGCCCTTCGTCAGCGGCGCCAGCGGTCTGCCGCTTTGGTCGTTCCAGCTGGCCAACGTCAGCTCCGGTCTGCTATGGCCGCTGCTACTGCTCTCCCCCGGCGCTTTCAGCCTGAGTTTGTGGTGAAAAAACTTTGTCTTTCAAGGAGATTCCGCAAGTCCACGATATGCTCTAGAATTAGGATTAGCACCTTCTCATTAAACTATTTTTTAATAATTGTACGATTATTTTAAATATGCTACCGTGACGGTATAATCACTGGAGAAAAGTCTTATGAAAATCGCGGTTTATAGTACGAAGCAGTACGATAAAAAGTACCTGCAGCACGTTAATGATACATACGGCTTTGAACTGGAATTCTTCGACTTCCTGCTGACAGCGAAGACCGCTAAAACCGCCAACGGTTGTGAAGCAGTGTGTATCTTCGTTAATGACGACGGCAGCCGCCCGGTGCTGGAAGAGCTAAAAGCCCACGGCGTGAAGTATATCGCCCTGCGCTGCGCCGGATTTAACAACGTCGACCTCGAGGCGGCGAAAGAGCTTGGCCTGCGGGTGGTCCGCGTGCCGGCGTACTCGCCCGAAGCGGTCGCTGAACATGCGATCGGCATGATGATGTCGCTCAACCGCCGCATCCACCGCGCCTACCAGCGTACCCGTGATGCCAACTTCTCCCTCGAAGGCCTCACCGGTTTCACCATGTATGGCAAAACCGCTGGGGTGATCGGCACCGGGAAAATTGGCGTGGCAATGCTGCGGATCCTCAAAGGCTTCGGCATGCGCCTGCTGGCGTTCGACCCGTACCCAAGCGCCGCCGCGCTGGAGTTGGGGGTGGAATATGTTGATCTCGCCACGCTGTATAAGGAATCGGACGTGATCTCCCTGCACTGCCCGCTGACCGACGAAAACTATCACTTGCTGAATCGCCAGGCGTTTGATCAGATGAAAGACGGGGTGATGGTGATCAACACCAGCCGTGGCGCGCTGATCGACTCCCAGGCGGCCATTGACGCTCTGAAGCACCAGAAAATTGGCGCGCTGGGGCTGGACGTTTATGAAAACGAACGCGATCTGTTCTTTGAAGACAAATCCAACGACGTTATCCAGGACGACGTCTTCCGCCGCCTCTCCGCCTGCCATAACGTGCTGTTCACCGGCCATCAGGCGTTCCTTACCGCCGAGGCGCTGATCAGCATTTCGGAGACCACGCTGGGCAATCTGCATCAGGTCGCCAACGGCGAAACCTGCCCGAACGCCATCGTCTGACGCCTTTCCCTTTTGTGCTCCTCTCCCGGGGGGAGCACATTCAGATAATCCCCACAGATCCCCGCTGCGATACCGTTACACTGGCTTGGTTTTATTAGTTATGTGAATGTTTTGGAGTAAAAATGAACAAATTTGCGGCGCTTCTGGTGGCAGGTATGCTGCTGTCCGGCTGTGTCTATAACAGTAAAGTGTCCACCGGTGCGGAACAGCTGCAGCATCATCGCTTCGTGCTGACCAGCGTCAACGGCCAGGCGGTTAACGCCAGCGACCGGCCGCTGGAGCTAAGCTTCGGCGAGAAGATGGCTATTACGGGCAAGATGTATGTATCTGGCAATATGTGCAACGGCTTTAGCGGAGAAGGCAAGGTGTCAGACGGCGAACTAAAGGTCAAATCGCTGGCGATGACCCGGATGCTGTGCAACGACGCCCAGCTCAATACCCTGGATGCGACGATCGGTAAGATGCTGCGCGAGGGCGCGCAGGTCGATCTGACGGAAAGCCAGTTGACGCTGGCGACCGCCGACCAGACGCTGGTCTATAAGCTCGCCGACCTGATGCACTAGCCGGCGTTGAGGTGCCGCTGACGCTGCCCCGCGACGGGGCCGCTGTTAGTAGCCGCAGCTGCCGCCCGCCAGCGCCTGCTCGCTGCAGCGTTTGCCGTTCGGCAGCGCGCACATGCCAATCGCCGAACCATCGAGCTGACGAGCCACCGATAACGAGCCGCCTATCATGGCGCAGTTGGCCTGACCGGCGTCGCTCATCGCCGCCCGCATTCCCGGCGTGACGTGCGCCGCCGTGGCCTGCTGAACGGGTTCACTACTGCACGCCGACAGCAACAGCGCCGCACATCCTACTAACATCGCAGCTCGCATTCTCTCTCCCCTCAGAAACGTCTTAAAAAAGCAAACCCAAGAATAATAGGCAGCGTGCTGCGCGGCGTCGAGAGGGTAAACACGTATTTATGCGTCTCATTAACATTTTCTAGCAAATTTTTGCCTAAAGCTTGATCTGCCTCGGCCATGCCGCCCGGCGCATGTGGTTTATCTCCCGGCAGGCAGCCATTTTCTCTGCGAACCACGCAAAATATTGATCTGGTCACGGATACCCGGCGCATTGAGGACACAAATGCAAAAATGGCGGCGCCAACGGTTTGCTAAACTACCCCTTATATAATTACAGGGCGCGTCGCGGTTTCACGCGTCCATTCTTTTGCGCAATGTAAGGGTGTCTTCATATGATTACGATTGATGGTAATGGCGCGGTCGCTTCCGTCGCGTTTCGCACCAGTGAAGTTATCGCCATCTACCCGATCACGCCCAGTTCAACGATGGCGGAACAGGCTGACGCCTGGGCCGGCAATGGGCTGAAAAACGTCTGGGGCGATGTCCCCCGCGTGGTCGAAATGCAGTCAGAGGCGGGTGCCATTGGCGCCGTACATGGCGCGCTGCAGACCGGCGCCCTCTCCACCTCTTTTACCTCATCGCAGGGCCTGCTGCTGATGATCCCCACGCTGTACAAATTGGCCGGCCAGCTGATGCCGTTTGTCCTGCACGTCGCCGCCCGCACCGTCGCCACCCACGCGCTGTCGATCTTCGGCGACCATTCCGATGTTATGGCCGTCCGTCAGACCGGGTGTGCGATGCTGTGCGCCAGCAGCGTCCAGGAAGCACAGGATTTCGCGCTGATCTCGCATATCGCCACCCTGCAAAGCCGGGTGCCGTTTATTCATTTCTTTGATGGTTTCCGCACCTCGCACGAAATCAACAAAATCGCCCCGCTGGCGGATGACACCATTCGCGCCCTGTTGCCACAGGATAAGATCGCCGAGCATCGTCAGCGCGCGCTTAATCCGGAACACCCGGTGATCCGCGGGACCTCGGCTAACCCCGACACCTACTTCCAGTCGCGGGAGGCCACCAACCCGTGGTACGACGCGGTCTATGATCATGTCGAAAAAGCGATGGATGACTTCGCCGCCGCCACCGGCCGCCAGTACAAACCGTTTGAGTTTTACGGCCACCCGCAGGCAGAGCGTGTGATCGTCATTATGGGCTCGGCCATCGGCACCTGCGAAGAGGTGGTTGATGAACTGCTGAGCCGCGGCGAGAAAGTCGGCGTGCTGAAAGTGCGTCTCTATCGCCCGTTCTCTGCCGCCCACCTGCTGGCAGCGCTGCCGGAAAGCGCCCGGGCAGTAGCGGTGCTGGATCGTACCAAAGAGCCTGGCGCTCAGGCAGAGCCGCTGTATCTCGATGTGATGACCGCCCTGGCGGAAGCCTTTAACCGCGGTGAGCGCGAAACGCTGCCGCGCACCATCGGCGGCCGCTACGGTCTCTCCTCCAAGGAGTTCGGTCCGGAATGCGTGCTGGCGATATTCAGTGAACTGCAGGCCGCCCAGCCGAAGCCGCGTTTTACCGTCGGGATCTATGATGACGTGACCAACCTGTCACTGCCGCTGGGCGAAAATACCCTGCCGGCAGAGGCGAAGCTCGAGGCCCTGTTCTACGGTCTGGGCAGTGACGGCAGCGTGTCGGCCACCAAAAACAACATTAAAATCATCGGCAACTCGACCCCGTGGTTCTCCCAGGGCTATTTTGTCTATGATTCCAAGAAGGCCGGCGGCCTCACCGTCTCGCATCTGCGGGTCAGTGAAAAACCGATCCGTTCATCGTATCTGATTTCGCAGGCTGATTTCGTTGGCTGTCACCAGCTGCAGTTTATCGATAAATACCAGATGGCTGAGCGGCTAAAGCCCGGCGGTATTTTCCTGCTCAACACGCCGTACAGCGCCGAGGAGGTCTGGTCCCGCCTGCCACAGGAAGTCCAGGCCACCCTGAATCAGAAAAAAGCGCATTTTTACGTGGTCAACGCGGCAAAAATCGCCCGTGAATGCAACCTCGGGGCGCGCATCAATACCGTCATGCAGATGGCCTTTTTCCATTTGACCCAGATCCTGCCGGGGGATAGCGCGCTGGCAGAACTGCAGGCAGCGATCGCCAAAAGCTACAGCAGCAAAGGCCAGGAGCTGGTGGAGCGCAACTGGCAGGCGCTGGCCCTGGCCCGAGAATCACTGGCGGAAGTGCTGCTCCAGCCGGTGAACGCCAGCAGTCCCAACCGTCCGCCGGTGGTCTCCGATGCCGCCCCGGATTTCGTCAAAACGGTCACCGCCGCAATGCTGGCCGGCCTCGGCGATGCGCTGCCGGTTTCCGCGCTGCCGCCGGACGGCACCTGGCCCATGGGCACCACCCGCTGGGAGAAACGCAACATCGCCGAAGAGATCCCCATCTGGAAGGAAGCGCTGTGTACTCAGTGCAACCACTGCGTCGCCGCCTGCCCGCACTCGGCGATCCGCGCCAAAGTGGTCGCCCCGGAAGAGATGGCGAACGCCCCTGCCAGCCTGCACTCGCTGGACGTTAAATCCCGCGATATGCGCGGACAGAAATACGTTCTGCAGGTCGCCCCGGAAGACTGCACCGGCTGCAACCTGTGCGTCGAGGTGTGCCCGGCAAAAGACCGCCAGAACCCGGAGATCAAGGCCATCAATATGATGTCCCGCCTGGAGCATGTGGAAGAGGAGAAGGTCAATTACGAGTACTTCCTCAACCTGCCGGAAATCGACCGCAGCAAACTGGAGCGGATTGATATTCGCACCTCGCAGCTGATAAGCCCGCTGTTTGAATACTCCGGCGCCTGCTCGGGCTGTGGCGAAACGCCGTATATCAAACTGCTGACCCAGCTGTACGGCGACCGGATGCTGATTGCCAACGCCACCGGCTGCTCCTCCATTTACGGCGGCAACCTGCCCTCGACACCGTACACTACCGACGCCAACGGCCGCGGACCGGCGTGGGCCAACTCGCTGTTTGAGGATAACGCCGAATTTGGGCTCGGCTTCCGCTTGACCGTCGACCAGCATCGCCAGCGCGTGATGCGCCTGCTGAGCGAATTTGCCGACAAACTGCCGGCAGAGCTGAACGCAGCGCTGCATGCCGAGGCGACGCCGGAAGTTCGCCGCGAACAGGTGGCAGCCCTGCGTCAGGCGCTGGCCGGCGTGGCGGGAGCTGAAGAGCTGTTGACCGATGCCGACGCGCTGGTGGAGAAATCCGTCTGGCTGATCGGCGGCGACGGCTGGGCCTACGATATCGGCTTCGGCGGCCTGGACCATGTGCTGAGCCTGACGGAAAACGTCAACATTCTGGTGCTGGATACCCAGTGTTACTCCAACACCGGCGGACAGGCGTCAAAAGCCACGCCGCTGGGGGCAGTCACCAAGTTTGGCGAGCATGGCAAACGCAAGGCGCGTAAAGATCTGGGCGTCAGCATGATGATGTACGGTCATGTCTATGTCGCGCAGATTTCGCTGGGCGCCCAGTTGAACCAGACGGTGAAAGCGATTCAGGAAGCGGAAGCGTATCCGGGGCCATCGCTGATCATCGCCTACAGCCCTTGCGAAGAGCACGGCTACGATCTGGCGCTCAGTCACGACCAGATGCGTCAACTGACCGCCACCGGCTTCTGGCCGCTCTACCGCTTCGACCCGCGCCGGGCAGACGAAGGCAAGATCCCGCTGGCGCTGGATTCCCGACCGCCGTCAGACGCGCTGGCCGAGACGCTGCTTAATGAGCAACGTTTCCGCCGCCTGAACGCCCAGCAGCCTGAAGTGGCAGAGCAGCTATGGAAAGACGCCGCCGCCGATCTGCAGAAGCGCTATGACTTCCTCGCCCAGCTGGCTGGCAAAGCGGAGAAATCGCCAAGCGAAGGTTAACCGCCCCGTCACCTTTGGCCATAAAAAAAGCCCGAACATAACGTTCGGGCTTGTCGTTTTACCGATAAACAAAATCATTCCGCAGAATGAGACGGCAACAATAAATTATTGGCATGACAATAAAGGCATATAACGCGCAAATAATACGTGATTAGCGCGGACATGTATAATTTTTATTTTGTATATTATCTATAAATGTATTCAGCATAATTATCACCATTTCATTGGTATTATTTATTTTAGATTTTACTTATATCGTAACAATTGAGTCTTACCGGATCTCAGACCGCTCCTTTAGCATGAGTTCACTTCCTTTCCGGAAGCTAAAACATAAAAACAGTTAAAGGAATTTCTTCATGAAAAGAAAAGTACTGGCCCTCGTCATTCCGGCTTTATTAGCTGCCGGTGCTGCTCATGCAGCGGAAATTTATAATAAAGATGGAAATAAATTAGATCTCTATGGCAAGGTAGATGGTCTGCATTATTTCTCCAGCGACTCGAAAAAAGACGGCGATCAAACTTATTTGCGTTTTGGCTTTAAAGGCGAAACTCAGATCAACGATATGCTGACCGGCTATGGCCAGTGGGAATATAACGTTCAGGCCAACAACACCGAGAGCGCCAGCGATCAGGCGTGGACCCGTCTGGCATTCGCCGGTATCAAAGTGGGCGATTACGGCTCTTTCGATTACGGTCGTAACTACGGCGTGCTGTACGACGTTGAAGGCTGGACCGATATGCTGCCGGAGTTCGGCGGTGACTCCTACACCTATGCGGATAACTTTATGGCAGGCCGCGCCAATGGCGTCGCAACCTACCGCAACACCGATTTCTTCGGCCTGGTGGAGGGTCTGAACTTCGCCCTGCAGTATCAGGGTAAAAACGAAGGCCAGAACGCGCAGGATATCAACGTCGGCACCAATAACCGCAGCAGCGACAGCGATGTTCGTTTCGACAATGGCGATGGTTTCGGCCTCTCCACTTCCTACGACTTCGGCATGGGCATCAGCGCGGCGGCAGCCTACACCTCGTCTGACCGTACAGCCGACCAGCAACACTATACTCACACCGAACGATACGCCAAAGGCGACAAAGCGGACGCCTGGACCGCCGGCCTGAAGTACGACGCCAACGATATCTACCTGGCGACCATGTACTCTGAAACCCGCAATATGACGCCATACGGCTCTACCAGCAGTACCAACGGTGGCGGTATCGCCAACAAAACGCAAAACTTCGAAGTCACCGCGCAGTATCAGTTCGACTTCGGCCTGCGTCCGGCCATCTCCTACCTGCAGTCCAAAGGCAAAGATCTGTACAATAACGGCCGCTATGCCGATAAAGATCTGGTCAAATATATGGACGTTGGCGCGACCTATTACTTCAACCGTAATATGTCCACCTATGTTGATTACAAAATCAACCTGCTG
>ERZ506228.134-NODE-134-length-15402-cov-4.77123_pt1 | contig 15402 bp, 16 predicted proteins | sample MGYA00512366_ERZ506228 | MGnify/ENA metagenome assembly ERZ506228
CTTCCGATCTGACTCCCAGCGACCAGGACGGGTGTTGCGGATTGTCCCCCAGCTTCACCAGTCCGCTGCCGTCGGAGAGTTCATAATCCTGCCAGCCGCTGTAGCCCAGCACCCAGTCGCCGGGCTGATAATCGGCATGATTTGAGCTGACCACGCGGCTCACCGTTCCCCCGACCATCACCGCGCCGATAGCCACCGGCGGCGAATAGGACGGGGCGTCGCTCATGCGCCCGCGCATATACGGGTCGAGCGATAAATAAACGGTACGCAGCAGCACCTGACCCGGGCCTGGCGTCGGCACCTCGCTCTCTTCCAGGCGGAAATTCTCTGCCGTCGGTTCACCATGGGGACGGGAAGCCAGGACCCAGCGGCGATGGCGTTGCGGTTGATCTGTCATAGCAAACTCCTCTTGTTAGCAGACTGTACTGAGGCTAGCTGCTTTATGCGCATTACGCTTTAACATTAAGAGCCGGATGGCGATTGATTAAGGCGAACCACCAGATAGACGCAGGTCTCTGCGGATTCATTAATAAAGCGACAATCGTTTGGCGGGCCAAGCTCCAGACAATCTCCTGCCTGCATCTCATGGCGGGTATTGCCTTCGACGAACACCAGCTCGCCCTGCTGGAGCCAGATCAGCTGGCGGGCCAGCGCATAGGACGCGGCCGGCATCGGTACATCGCTGCCGGGCGGCAGCTCAATCTGCACCAGATCGATCGGCAGATCGCTGCGTGGCGAAACGTGGCGGCGCAGATAGTGGCTTTGCGGATCGCGCCATACCGGCTGGCTGGCAAAGCGCAGCAGTTTGCCCTCCTGCATTTCCGCACGGGCGATCAGGGTCGACATACTGATGCCGAAAGCGCCGGAAAGGCGACCCAGCATCGAGGCCGTAGGGCTGCTTTCGCCGCGCTCGATTTTATGGATCATCGCCCGCGAGGCGCCGGCCCGTTCGGCGAGGTCGTTCAGCGACCAGCCTCGGGACTCGCGTTCGATGCGGATGCGCGCGCTGATGCGCTGATTGAGATTGTCTTCTATAGTATTCATAACGTAACACTATAGTGTGCACCCACCCATTACACAACCGTCCATCAAGGCGCGTTAATACGCGGTTAGCCGTTAAAATTATGCTGAAAACGGATGACAGCGTAGCGTTCATTATTGTAATAATAGCGTACTACTATAGTGTACAGAAAATTGAGGTTTGCTATGACCATTCGCCCTGCCATTAAAGACGACTGCGCGGCGATCGCCGAGATCTATAACCATGCCGTCGTCCATACCGCCGCCATCTGGAATGATAAAACGGTGGATACCGACAACCGCATCGCCTGGTTTGAAGCCCGCCAGCTGGCTGGATTTCCGGTACTGGTGAGCGAGGAAGACGGCGTCATTACCGGTTATTCCTCGTTTGGCGACTGGCGGGCGTTTGACGGCTTTCGCCATACCGTGGAGCATTCGGTGTACGTTCATCCCGAACATCAGGGGAAAGGGCTGGGCCGCAAGCTGCTGGTCGCCTTGATCGCCGAAGCGCGACGGCTGAATAAACATGTGATGGTCGCCGGCATCGAATCGCAGAACCACGCTTCGCTACATCTGCATGAAACACTGGGCTTTATCACCACCGGACAGATGCCGCAGGTGGGCACTAAATTTGGCCGTTGGCTGGATCTCACCTTTATGCAGCTGCAGCTTGACGAGCGTCAGGAACCGGACGGCAAGGCATGAATGCGTCGCTCACCCTCACCTGCCTGATCGCCGCCGGCGTTGGTCTGGTGGTGCAGAACACGCTGATGGTGCGCATCACCCAGTCGGCGTCGACGATCCTTATCGCCATGCTGCTCAATTCGCTGGTCGGGATCGTTATCTTCGTGACTCTGTTATTGCTGCGCCAGGGCGTCGCCGGTTTTCAGGAGCTGGCCCTGAGCGTAAAGTGGTGGACGCTGATCCCTGGCCTGCTGGGTTCCTTTTTCGTCTTCGCCAGCATTAGCGGTTATCAAAACGTTGGCGCGGCGACGACCATTGCGGTACTGGTGGCCAGCCAGCTAGTGGGCGGGCTAATCATGGATTTAATTCGCGCCCACGGCGTGCCAGTGCGGGCGCTGATCGGACCGTTATGCGGGGCAGTGATGCTGGTGGTCGGCGCCTGGCTGGTGGCCAGACGCCAGTTCTGAGCGTCTCTTCAGAGGATCGCGCCGCCTTTAGTCAACTGCTCGCGGCGCGCGTCCTGCTCTTCCTGATGCTGTCGCCCATGATGGGCAATGGCGGTGCGCAGACGCTGCTGCTGGGTATAGCGTTCCTCACGACTGAGCTGCGCATCATCGCTCAGCGCGATCAACAGCTCATTCATATGAGCAATAACGCCCTCGGCAATGGTATTATCAACGCTGACAATAACCTCATCCAGATGTGCCATCCTGTTCTCCTTTCGCTAATTAATTTTCGCTTTGGAAAAATCACTTCCCATCATGCTCACAGTGTAACCGCTGACGTTGCTGCGGGTGGCATAGAAGGTTTTCCCGGTCGCCAGGGTGATCCATGGCGCCTGCTGATAGAAGATCTCCTGCGCCTGTTCGTAGAGTTTGGCCCGCGCCTGCGGATCGCTCACCAACAGCGCTTTCTTCACCAGCGCGTCATAGGATTTATCACACCAGCGAGCGGCGTTGGAGCCGGTCTGGATATTATCACAGCTGAGCAGTGTGCCAGCAAAGTTGTCCGGATCGCCGTTGTCCGACATCCAGCCATACAGGGCGCTGTCGTGCTCCCCTTTGCGCATACCGGCAAGGTATTCGCCCCATTCATAGCTAACAATCCTGGCTTTGACCCCGACTTTCGCCCAGTCATTTTGGATCATTTCGGCAATGCGTTTTGAGTTCGGATTGTACGGCCGCTGAACCGGCATCGACCACAGGGTCACTTCCGTCCCTTGCTCCAGACCCGCCTGCTTGAGCAACGCTTTCGCTTTCTGTGGATCGTAATCGTAGTCCGGCAGATCTTTCTTATACCCGAGCATCGTTGACGGGATCGGTGATTTCGCCACATTGCCGGAATCAAGGAACACTGCCTTGACGATCGCCTGCTTGTCGGTAGCGTAGTTTAACGCCTGGCGCACCAGCACATTATCAAACGGTTTTTTCTCAGTGTTGAACGCAAGATAGCCGACGTTCAGCGCCTCAACCGCATGCAGCGCCAGATCTTTATTGCCCTTAATCACCGGGAATTGTACCGGGGAAGGCGCCGGAATAATCTGGCATTCGTTGGTCTGCAGTTTCGCCAGACGGGTCTCGACGTTCGGCGTAATGGAGAAGATCAGATGCTTGGTCGGTACCTCGCCTTCCCAGTAGTGGGGATTGGCGATATAGCGGATTTGCGAATCGACTTTGTACTGCTGCAGGGCATACGGCCCGGTACCGACCGGCCAGTTATCGACGTTCTCTGGCGTCCCTTTCTTCAGCATCGCCTCACCATACTCCGCCGACAGAATAGAGGCAAAGTCCATGCCCCAGTCGGCAAGAAACGCCGCATTCGGCTCGTTGAGTTCGAACTGGACGTGGTAATCATCGACCTTTTTCACCGACTTAATCAACTTATCGAGGCCCACGTCGTGGAAGTACTCATAGTTCCCCTGCGACACCTTGTGGTAAGGATGTTGGGGATCCATCTGGCGCAGCACGGAAAACAGAACGTCGTCGGCGTTAAAATCGCGGGTTGGTTTGAAGAATTTGTTACTGTTGAACTTCACTCCCTGACGCAGAGTAAAGGTCCAGGTTTTGCCATCCTCAGAGACGTGCCACTCGGTGGCCAGCGACGGGATCGGCGTGTTCTTCACCGGGTCAAAGGAAACCAGACGGTTATACAGTACCTGCGAGCTGGCGACGAACGACGGGCCGGAGCTGGCGATCTGCGGATTAAAGGACTCCGGGGAGGCCTCTGAGCAGTAGACCAGTGTGTCATTGCCTGCGGCCCATGCGGCGCCGGCCGGCAGCAGTGCGCTCAGCAGCAGCGCCAGCGTGGTTTTCCCTGTAGACATGGTTATAAGTCCTGATTATTGATTATAAGAACAGTAATATCAGCACAGGCGCTCGCCCCCGGCAAATAATCAATGGCTATCACCTTATGCAAATCACGCTGAAATCGCTGGTTTAAGCAGCGTCGCGCTGCTTTTTACGCCAGTGGCAGTCAGGATGTTGTGAGCCACACAGAATTCCTGCAAAAAAATGTGCGATAACCGCCCTGCTCACGCTCACCGTCAGTAGTGCCCGGTACACTGGGGGAACCGCAGAACAAGAGGTTTCCAACATGACAATCACCTGCAATCTGTACACCGACGGCCAGTGGCACGATGCCGAAGACCGCCGCACCTTTACCCGCCGCCACCCGGCCCACGACGACGTCGCCTCGGTGGCCGCGGCCGCCAGTCTCGCCGACGGCAAACGCTGCATCGAGGCCGCAGCCAAAGCCTTCCCGCTGTGGCGCGATACTGCGCCGGCGGAACGGCGTCGCTTACTGCTCGACGCGGCGGAACAGATGCTATTGCGCGAGGCGAAATTTATCGCCGCCATGGCGGCGGAGACCGGCGCGACCGCCCATTGGGCCGGATTTAACGTCCATCTGGCGGCCGATATTCTGTGCGAGGCGGCGGCGCTGACCACCCAGATTGAAGGACAGATCATCCCCTCTAACGTGCCAGGTAACCTGGCAATGGGCGTCCGCCAGGGAGCGGGGGTGGTGCTGGGCATGGCGCCGTGGAACGCTCCGCTGATTCTGGCTACCCGAGCGCTGGCGACGCCGCTGGCCTGCGGCAACACGGTGATCCTCAAGGGTGCGGAGCTGTCGCCAGCCACTCAGGGACTGATTATCGATGCCCTTGACGCGGCGGGCTTCCCGCCAGGCGTGGTCAACTATCTTACCTGCGCGCCAGAGGATGCCCCGGCGCTGGTGGAGTCGTTGATTGCCCATCCGGCGGTACGGCGCGTTAACTTTACCGGCTCCACGCCGGTTGGGCGGATTATTGCCCGCACCTGCGGACAGCATCTCAAGCCAGCGGTGCTGGAGCTTGGCGGTAAGGCGCCGCTGCTGGTGCTGGATGATGCCGATATTGAGCAGGCCGCAGCTGGGGCCATTTTTGGCGCCTTCGCTAACGCCGGGCAGATCTGTATGTCCACCGAACGCATTATTGTTGACAATGCCGTGGCGGAGGCGTTTATCCCGCTGCTGGCCAGGCGCGCCGCTGCCCTGCCCGCCTCCCTCACGGGGCCGGTGGTTGATATGAATACCATCACCCGCTGCAACGCGTTAATCGAGGATGCGCTAGCGAAAGGCGCTCGCCTGCTAACCGGTGGTAAAGCCAGCGATACCCACATGGCGCCGACCTTGCTGGACGGCGTGACCCGCGAGATGCGGCTGTGGAACGAAGAGTCCTTTGGCCCGGTAAAAGCAGTTATTCGCGTAAACAGCGAAGAGGAGGCGCTGGCGGTAGCCAATGACAGCGACTATGGTCTTTCCGCGGCGGTCTACAGCCGCGACAGCGCCAGAGCATGGAACGTAGCGCAACGTCTGCAAACCGGTATTTGCCATATCAATGGCCCAACGGTGCATGATGAAGCGCAAATGCCGTTTGGCGGCTGCAAAGCCTCCGGCTATGGCCGCTTTGGTGGCCGGGCCGGGATTGCGGAATCCACCGAGCTGCGCTGGATAACGATCCAGACCCAGCCTCGCGAGCTTCCGTTCTGAGGCCAAGCGCCTCTTAACCATGGCTGGCGATAAGCTGCGCCAGCCCCTCCGGGTTTTCCCACGCCATCGAGTGTCCCGCCCGGGACACCACCCCGACCGGGATCCCATGCGCCTGCACCAGATCGCTATCGGCATAAGGCAGCGACAGCTCGCCGACAATCAGTCTTTTTTTACAACGTAACTGACAGAGCTGGGTAAACCAGGGTAGGTCACTGCCGCGCATCAAGCTGCTGGCAGCCCGCCAGACGGCCCAGGGCGCGCTGTTTTGCAAACACCCCGCCCATGGCGAGCGCTCCTCAGCCAGCATTCGGGCATAGCCTTCGGCAACAAAGTCCGCCTCTGACTGCGCCGCAATACGCCTGCTGTACTCGCCGCCGCCGGCGAACAGATTGGGTTCAGAGACCAGCAGCGTGGTCACCCGTTCGCCCAGCAGCCCCGCCGCTTCGATGGCAACACTTCCGCCCATGCTATGCCCGAACAGCGCGAAGCGCTGCAGGCGCAGGTGGTTAAGTAGCTGCTCCACGACCAGTGCCTGAATATGTATGTTGTAACTAAAGTTGTGCGGTTTATCGCTGTAACCGAAGCCCGGTAGATCGATAAGTATTTTGCGCCGCCCGTTGAGCGCGGGGGCGCTGGCGACACGGGGGTAGTCGTAAGATGACGCGCAGCCGAGGCCGTGGATGAACACCACCGGGAGGCCATCTCCCGGAAGATCGAGCCAGCGCAGGGTGGCGCCTGCGACGGACGAAAAGAAACTATTCACCTGTATGACTCCATGATAAGGATACTGTTTTTTTATACAGTAACCTTACCCTTCCCGCCACCCTTTTCTGCCGTCCGTCATCTGAGGGTTAAAACAGCGAGACGAGCAGCGCCATCGGGAAGCTGAACGGCCAGGTGGCGCCGATCAACAGGGCCGCCAGCAGTCGGATCACCCAGCTCTCTTTGGTTAAAAACCAGCTAATCACGGCGCATATCACGCCCATAATGGCGTAAAACACCAACATTTTTTGATATAACGTCATTCTTGTTCTTCCTTCCCTGAGGGGCGTTCCATGGTGGGATGATTATCTGCCATGACGTCGTGTTTCAGAGATACTTGTATAACAATTTCAGAAACAGGCTGAATATTCAGAATAAAGCCTGATTCGTCTTAATCCGATAGCGCAACCGCAGACGTCGTACTATACCTTTAGGGACTTACTCATTAAGGTGGCGTTATGGATGTCTCCAGCAAAACCGTCATTCTGATTAATGTCTGCGCCGCGTTTGCGCTTATCAGCCTGCTATCCGTAAGATTTGGCTGGTTTTAATCATTTTACTCAGCAACGAAACCTAAAAAAGCAGCCCTGGAGGCTGCTTTTTTACGCGCGAACAACAGAGTTGTTATCTTGCTTTCGAGCGGTGGGGGCTAACTGCCCGGCTGCTATTACCTTATTTAGATTAGGGTTATAGCGCGGTAGAGCGTTGACTTTTTCACTATCCCATTCGGCGGCGGCGCAAACGGCCTGCCCAACCCCCATCTGCTCACAGCTTTGGATACGTTTCGCCGGGGCATTACCGTAGCTCAGCGTCAGGATGCCGATAGCCAATAAAATAAAAGCAAAAATTCTCACAGCCACATCAACGTTAAAACCTAATATGCGGTAAATGATCGCATGACGGATGTTGTAAAGTCAAACCTGGCGGCGTTTCGGCCGCAGCAACGGCATATGAGATATTGAGAACGAATATCCTGCAAAATCCGCCAATATAAAAAGCTTATTATTAATGCCGAAATAGATTGCTGCTATCCACGAATCACGGCAACTAACAATTAAAATATCCCGACGCTTGCGCCGGCTGCCAGAGACTGCTGTTCGTAAAATTGACTAAAGATGCGATTATTCCCCACGGATGGCTGATCCTTAACCGGACAAAGGCCAGAGACAAGCTGTTGTAACATAAACCCTTCACGCTTTTTTTCCGCAAATATACGCGACAGACGGCGCTAAATGACAATAAATATCATTTGCCTTGCTCTGAGATAATACTTACATTCATAACCATTGGTAATGTTTTGCGCCACGGCGCTTGATAAATTCGAGGTGGATATGTCCGGAATCATCACGCTGATCATCGCGCTGATCCTGCTGGTCGCGGCGGTATATAATCTTATTTCCTACATTCGGGATCGGCGCAGCGCCAGCTTGCCGAGCAAAAAAAACCGGCACTGAATGACAGCGATGTGATGCCCCTTTGCGCCCTTGAGGCTTAGCCCTCCTTCCAACATGCAATAGACAGAAAAAAAGCCCCTGCCAACAGGCAGGGGCCGATATTTGTTCGCGAAGGGCGATGTTGCCGCCTCACCCGCCGGGCGCTGTGCGCCCAGGGTGACTGGCGGTCCCCATCCGGCGCTTATCTCCGGCACTCACAATGGCTTAGCTCTTGAAGGGGCATAAGAATAATCTCATATCCCTGGCATTGAGTTTTGACCTTTCTTGCCATTGTGACTATTAGCGAACTAACACACCCGTGGCGAAATAATCGCCTGATGCTTAACCTTCAACATGTTAGCCATGCTTCACCATCACATGGCGAACCACCGTGTAATCTTCCAGGCCATACATCGACATGTCCTTCCCGTAGCCAGACAGCTTCTGGCCGCCGTGCGGCATTTCGCTGACCAGCATAAAGTGGGTATTGACCCAGGTGCAGCCGTACTGCAGCCTGGCGCTGAGACGGTGCGCGCGGCCGACATCCTTCGTCCATACCGAGGAGGCCAGACCATACTGCGAGTCATTCGCCCAGCTCAGGGCCTGCGCTTCATCGCTAAAAGGCGTCACGCTAACCACTGGGCCAAACACTTCCCGCTGGACAATGGCGTCTTCCTGCCGGGCGCCGGCGAGGAGCGTCGGCTGGAAGTAATAGCCCGTGCCGTCAGCCCGACTGCCGCCGGTAACTACTTTAATATGCGGCTGCGCCCTGGCGGCTTCCACCGCCGCGCTGACGCGTTCGAGATGGGCCAGCGAACTCAGCGGCCCCAGCTCGGTAGCGGCGTCCTCCGGCGCGCCCATTTTCAGGCTGGCCACCGCCGCACCCAGTTTCTCCACCAGCTGCTCATAAATGCCCTGCTGAGCGTAAATCCGGCAGGCGGCTGTGCAGTCCTGGCCGGCGTTGTAAAAGCCGAAGGTCCGCACCCCATCCACCACCGCATCGATGTCCGCATCGTCAAAAACGATCACTGGCGCCTTACCGCCCAGCTCCATGTGGGTGCGTTTAATCGACGAGGCGGTATGACCGATGATATGGGCCCCGGTGGCAATCGACCCGGTCAGCGAAACCATTCGCACTTTCGCATGGGCGGTCAGCGGGTCGCCTACCGTTTTGCCGCGGCCAAACAGCACGTTGATCACCCCTTCCGGGAAGATATCTTTTGCCAGCTCTGCCAGCTTCAGCGCCGTCAGCGGGGTGATTTCTGAGGGTTTGATCACCACACAGTTGCCCGCCGCCAGCGCCGGGGCCAGCTTCCAGGCCGCCATCATTAGCGGATAGTTCCATGGAGCAATGGAAGCCACCACGCCCACCGGGTCGCGGCGGATCATCGAGGTATGTCCTTCCAGATACTCTCCGGCGGCCATCCCCGGCAGGCAACGGGCGGCGCCGGCGAAGAAGCGGAAGACGTCCGCAATAGCCGGCATCTCATCGTTAATCACGCAGTGCAGCGGCTTGCCGCAGTTCAGCGACTCCAGCTGCGCCAGGGTCTCCGCCTGCGCCGCGATGACATCCGCCAGCTTCAGGAGGCACTCGGAACGCGTCTTCGGCGTTGTCTGGCTCCAGGCATCGAACGCCCGATCCGCCGCCTCAACGGCGGCATCGACCTGGGCCGCTGTCGCTTCGGCAATCTCCAGAATCACATCGCCGGTTGCGGGGTTGTATACCGGCACTTTCTCGCCTTCACCTGCCACTAACTTACCGTTTATCAATAGGTTGTGTTGCATAGCATTATCCTGTTTCATGGTTTTATTTCCCGTTTCCTGCGTCATTATCGCCGTCACGGGTGAGCCACCAGGCCCCTAAGATTGGTATGGTTGTTACCAGCATCACCAACAGCGCGACAACGTTGGTGACGGGCACATCTCGCGGCCGCCCCAGCTGATTCAGTAACCACAGCGGCAAGGTGCGTTCATGCCCTGCGGTGAACGTGGTGACGATGATTTCATCAAACGACAGAGCGAAGGCCAGCATTCCCCCCGCGAGCAGCGCCGACCCCAGGTTGGGCAACACCACGTAGCGAAAGGTCTGCCAGCCGGTAGCCCCTAAATCCATCGAGGCCTCCACCATACTCCACGACGTCCGGCGGAAGCGGGCGATGACATTGTTAAACACCACCACCACGCAGAAAGTGGCGTGCCCCACCACGATGGTCAGGACGCCAGGCTCCAGGCCGACGGCCTTAAACGCCGTCAGCAGCGCCAGGCCGGTAATGATCCCCGGCAGGGCAATCGGTAATAGCAGCAGTAGCGATACCGCATTCTTGCCAAAAAAAGTGCTGCGCCACAGGGCACCTGCAGCCAGCGTGCCAAGTACTAAGGCAATGGCTGTCGACAGAGCGGCAATTTTAAGTGACAACGTCACGGATTCGAGGATATCGCTGCGCCCTGCTGCCTCGCTAAACCAGCGCAGCGTCAGCCCCTGCGGCGGAAAGCTGAAGGCCGCATCCTCAGTATTAAAAGCATAGATGGCGATGATCAGCAGCGGGAAATGGAGGAATATCACCCCGCCCCAGGTCGCCAGTTGCAGATACCAGGGTGCGCGATCAGAGTGCATCGAAAGCTCCCAGACGTTTCACGAACGCCAGATAGAGGGCAATCAAGACAATAGGCACCAGGGTAAACGCCGCCGCCATCGGCATATTGCCGATCGCCCCCTGCTGCGAATAAACCATATTGCCAATGAAGTACCCCGGAGGGCCGACCAGCTGCGGCACGATAAAGTCGCCCAGCGTCAGCGAAAAGGTGAAGATCGACCCAGCGGCGATGCCGGGAATGGCCAGCGGCAGCACCACGTAGCGAAAGGTCTGCCGCGGCGTCGCGCCAAGGTCGCCTGACGCCTGCAGCAACGAACCAGGAATGCGCTCCAGCGCCGCCTGTACCGGCAGGATCATAAACGGCAGCCAGATGTAGACGAACACCAGAAAGCGTCCAAGACCGGAGGTGGACAAGGTGTTACCGCCAACCGCCGGAACGCTCAATAGCGCGCTCAGCGCCCCTTCCAGACCCAAATGGCTGAGGAACCACTGCGCCACGCCATCTTTCGCCAGCAGCAGCACCCACGCGTAGGCTTTGACAATATAGCTGGCCCACATCGGCAGCATCACCGCGATATAAAAGAAGGCCTTCATTTTGCCGCGGGTATAGCGCGCCATATACCAGGCCATCGGCAGCGCCAGCAGCGCGCTGGCCAGCGTGACGCACAGCGCCATCACCAGAGTACGCACAATAATGTCGTAGTTGGCGGGGTTGAACAGCGCCCGCAGATTCGCCAGCGTAAAGTCACTGGTCACCGACATGGTGAAGTCGTCAAAAGTATAAATGCTCTGCCACAGCAGGGTCAGCAGCGATCCCAGATAAACGATGCCAAACCACATCAGCGGCCCGATCAACAGTAAAAACAGGCCCAGCGCCGGCCGGCGCCAGAACATACCCGATACCCGTCCGGTCTGTGCAGGAATCAACGCCATGGTCATCTCAGCCTCCGCTTTCCAGCGGGGTCATCGCCGACCGCGCCCAGGAAGCCAGAACCGTTTGCCCGGTTCGCGGTACGCTGGCCGCCGCAGCGCCATCGATATTGGCCTGGCTGACCAGCAGTTTGTCGCCATCCGCCAGACGGAGCTCGATCCGCGTCGCCGCCCCCTGATACTGCACCGCCTGCACCACGCCCTGCACCTCCACCTCGCCGCCGCTCTGCAGGCGAACATGCTCCGGACGCAGCGACCAGCTGCCCGGCATACCGCACAATCGCCTGGCCGCCTCAGCTTCAAAGACGTTGGCGGTGCCGACAAAGCCGGCGACAAAGGCGGTCTTCGGGTGCAGATAGAGATCCTGCGGCGCGTCGACCTGCTCGATACGCCCATTATTAAACACCGCCACGCGGTCCGACATCGACAGCGCTTCGCTCTGATCGTGGGTCACGAAGATGAAAGTGATCCCCAGCGACTGCTGCAGCTTTTTCAGCTCCACCTGCATCTGCTCGCGCAGCTTCAAATCCAGGGCGCCCAGCGGCTCATCGAGCAGCAGCACACGCGGCTGGTTCACCAGCGCTCTGGCAATAGCGACCCGCTGCCGCTGGCCGCCGGAAAGCTGCGAAGGTTTACGCTGATGGGCAAAGCCGAGGGCCACTTTTTCCAGCGCCTCCTGGGCGCGGGCATAGCGCGCTTTTTTCGCCATGCCTTTGACCATCAGACCATAGGCGACGTTGTCGAGGATCGACATATGGGGAAACAGCGCGTAATCCTGGAATACGGTATTCACATCCCGCTGCCAGGGCGGCAACTCACTCGCCGGCTGACCAAAAATACGGATGATGCCGCCAGTGAGCTGCTCGAATCCGGCGATCAGCCGCAGGCAAGTGGTCTTTCCCGAGCCTGAGGGTCCCAGCATCGAGAAAAACTCGCCATCGCGGATGCCAATGCTGACCCCATCTACCGCCCGCACATCGCCGTAGAAGCGCGATACATTCTGAAACTCGACCGCGTACGTCATTGTTTGCCTCCCGTCCTTAGCGGCCGCCCATGATCGCGATATAGTCCTGAGTCCAGCGGCTATAGGGAACATATTTCCCGCCTTCGGCGATCGGTGTTTTCCAGAAATGGATGCGGGTAAACTGGTCATAGCCGTTGGTTTCACAGCCTTTTTCCCCGAGCAGCGCGCTGGCTTTACAGCCCTCAGGCACTACCGGGAGCGAGCCGAACCAGGCTGCCACGTCGCCCTGCACCTTCGGCGTGAGCGACCAGTTCATCCATTTATAGGCGCAGACCGGATGCTTCGCTTCGCTGTGCAGCATGGTGGTATCCGCCCAGCCAGTCACCCCCTCCTTCGGAAACACGGTGGCGATGGGCTGGCCTTCAGCCTTCAGGCCGTTGGCCTGATAGGGCCACGAGCTGGATGCTGCCACGCCTTCATTTTTGAAGTCGTTCATCTGCACGGTGGCATCGTGCCAGTAGCGGTGGATCAGAGGCTGCTGGTCGCGCAATACTTTTAGCACCGCGTTGTACTGGGTTTCCGTCAGTTGATAGGGGTCGTTAATCCCCAGCTGCGGCTGGGTGGCTTTGACAAACAGCGCGGCGTCGGCAATATAAATCGGGCCATCATAGGCCTGCACCCGCCCCTGGTTGGTTTTACCGTCCGGCAGGTCCTGCTTGACGAACACCACGCGCCAGCTGTCTGGCGGCGTCGGGAATACGCGGGTGTTATACATCAGCAGGTTTGGCCCCCACTGATAGGGCGTACCATAGACTTTATCCCCGACGTTAAACCACGCCCCTTTCGCAATACGCGGATCAAGGGAGCCCCAGCCCGCGATCAGCGCCGTGTTGATCGGCTGCACGCGTTTGCCCATGATCAGGCGCAGTGAAGCATCCCCTGACGCGGTCACCAGATCGTAACCGCCCTTCGCCATCAGGCTGACCATTTCGTCAGAGGTGGCGGCGGTTTTGACATTGACCTGACAGCCGGTCTCTTTTTCAAACTGAGTGACCCAGTCGTACTGCTTGTCTGTCTGGCCGCGTTCGATATACCCCGGCCAGGCAATAATATCGAGACGCCCTTCTGGTTTATCCAGCGACGTGAGCGGTTCGGCGGCCTGAACGGTTAAACTAGCCATAATCAGCACATAAAGGCTGCAACGGGCAAATTTTTTGCTCATCAGGTGTTACTCCTGTCACAAAGGAATTAGCGGCAGCCGTGCCGTAAAAATATCTCCTGAAATAAGGGTAGTCAGCAGATTAACGCCCCCGGAGGAATTTATGCAGGTTGTGACCCGGGACGCATTACGTAAAAATCGCCAACACAAAAATGACTTTATGGATTATAGACAACGAGTTAGACAAAAAGGAGGGGTATGCATATTTCCTATGGTGAGCGCCAGTAAAATAATGACCGGCCTCGATAAAAATCCTGATTCGTTTATTTTCGCCGAATGTTTATGATGACGAAAATAAACGACATAGTCAGGCAAGCTGTTCGCGAATAAGCTCCCCCAAACGCTTAACCCCCTGCTCTTCGCGTTCCCCCCAGCCCCAGGCGGTATTAAAACGGAAAAACGAGGTCCAGCTGGCGGTCGTGGAAAACATTTTTCCCGGCGCGATGCTGATATGCGACGCCAGCGCCCGGGCGCTGAGCACGCTGGCGTCGGCGCCTTCCGGTAACTCGATCCACAGAAAATACCCGCTGTCGCTATGGTGGATGGTCACCTCAGGCGGCAGATGGCGCAGCAGCGCCTGCCAGGCCAGCTGTTTACGCTCCGCCAGCTGGCGACGTAGACGACGCAGATGGGCGTCATAGCGTTTGGTGGACAGGTAATCCACCAGGGCTAACTGCATCGGTGAGCTGGTGGAGAGCGTGCTCATCAGCTGCAGCTGCTGGATCCGTCGCGCCTGTTTACCGGCCGCTACCCAGCCGATGCGAAATCCGGGTACCAGACATTTGGAGAACGAGCTGCAGTGCAGCGTCATATCGTTGTGATCCCAGTACTTCGCCGGTAACGGTTTCTCGCGGCCAAAATAGAGTTCACTATAAACATCATCTTCGATAAGCGTTACGTTATAGCGCGCCAGCAGCGCCACCAGTTGCGCTTTTTTCGCTGCGCTAAGGGTGAACCCAAGCGGATTCTGACTGTTGGTCATCAGCCAACAAGCCTTCACCGGGTAGTTTTCCAAAGCCGCTTCCAGCGCCGTCAGGTCAATGCCGTCCTTGACGTCAGTGGCCACCGACAATGCTTTCAAACGCAGCCTCTCCAGCGCCTGCAGGGCACCGTAGAAGCAGGGGTTTTCCACCACCACCCAGTCTCCCGGCTCAGTCACCGCCTGCAGGCTGAGGTTAAGCGCCTCCAGCGCCCCGGCGGTGATGACGATCTCGTCCGGCGAGACGTTCATACCCTGCAGAGCATAGCGACGGGCAATGGCATGCCGCAGTTCTGCATTGCCCGGCGGCAGATTCTCAATGACGCTCATGGCGGTGGCGGTTTTACTCACCTGCGCCAGTGAGCGGTTGAGCTGCTGCAGCGGGAAGAGACGCGGGTCCGGAAAGGCCGAGGCAAAGGGTAACATTGACGCCTGGCGGCTGGCCTGCAGGACTTCAAAAATATAGGTATTGATATCAACGGCTTCATCGCGGGTCACCTGGGCAGGCGGCGCCGGCTGGCGGAGCTTCACCGGCTGGGGAGCGACGTAATATCCCGATTGCGGACGAGCGACGATCCGTCCCTGGCTTTCCAGCAGCTGATAGGCATGGCTGACGGTCATAAAGCTCATCCCGCTGCTAATCACCTGCTCACGCAGGGAGGGAAGCCGATCGCCCGGCAACCAGACACCAAGCGCAATCTGCTCGGTCAGCTGCTGCGCCAGCTGTTGATACTTTTTCATTGCGGTCGTTCCCGTACGATAACCTCCCTTTATCATATATCAGTTAATAA
>ERZ506228.147-NODE-147-length-14367-cov-4.6287_pt1 | contig 14367 bp, 15 predicted proteins | sample MGYA00512366_ERZ506228 | MGnify/ENA metagenome assembly ERZ506228
GGAGTTCAGACGTGTGCTCTTCCGATCTCCGAGACGATACCCGCGTCGCTGGCGAACTTCGCCCCTAAAGGCAGGACGAGGAACGCGCCAGAGCACAGTACCATACCGATAGCAAACTTATGCGGCATCGGCAGGCGGTCGCCCATCTTGTTGTAGATGGCGGCCAGAATCGGGCTACCAATCATGATCCAGAACGGGTTCAGCGCCTGATATTGTTCTGGCTCGAAGGCGAGACCGAGGATCGAGTGCTCTACGTTACGGATGGCGAAGAAGTTCAGGGAGGTCGGCATCTGGCTATACAACACGAAGAAGACAATCGCTTCTACCATCAGCAGGAAAGCGACGATCATTTTACGACGCGGAGCGCCTTTCAGGCCTATGGTTTCTTTGGCGAAAATCACGACGATACCCAGCGCGACGACGCCCAGCACCATACGTGCGATACCCTGGTTGTGCAGCAGCCAGGTGGCGATGGCGACCAGCACCACCACGCCAGCGATAGTCGCCAGCAGTTTGCCCATGTGTACCGGGGCAAAGTCCGGTTTGGAACCGTACTGTTTAACCCATTTCTGGCAGAAGGCAAAGTTAATAATCGTGATCACCATCCCCACCACGCTCAGAGCAAACGCTACGCTCCAGCCGAAACGAGCGGCCAGCCACGGGGTTGCCAGCATAGAGAAGAACGAACCGATGTTAATGGACATGTAGTACATGGTGAATGCACCGTCCAGACGCGGGTCGTTTTTGTCATAGCAGGTAGAAAGCAGGGAAGATGGGTTGGCTTTAAACAGGCCGTTACCGACGGCGATGGTCGCCATACCCATATAGACGATAGCAGCATCATGGCCGGACCAGGCCACCAGTGCATAGCCGATAGCCAGCACGATAGCGCCCAGCATGATGACACGTTTGGTGCCCAGCACTTTGTCGCCCAGCCAGCCGCCAATGGCAACCAGGCCGTAGACCAGCGCGCTAAAAGAAGAGAACAGAGTAATGGAATCCGCTTCCGACATACCCAGCTGTTTTACCAGGTAAACGGCCATGATCCCTTGCAGGCCGTAATAACCAAAACGCTCCCATAACTCGATCGAGAAAATGAGATAGAACGCGCGTGGTTGTTTGAAAGCGTTCAGACTCACGCTTTCTGCTGGTTTATTGTTTGCAGTAGACACATATACCTCTTTTTTTACATCCCATATTTACTGGGGGGTGTTCGGGGCGCAATCTCGTTGGACCGCCGCCTTTATAGTTATTCTTGGAGGGAAAACGGCAAGTAATGTTCACTATCCTGGCGTATCAGGCAAGGCTTTTGTAATAATCTGTTACACATAATGTCACTGGTATAATGCTCCGGACATATGAATGTTATCCAGAGTTAAATTTTACCGTTTCGCTATCGATGATATTTTTATCTTAATCGCCAACCCTGTCGCAGCGAAAAGGCGATATATTCTACTGATTTGGCGTTAAGGTAGTGATATTGCCCATCATCCTAAAAAATAATGGGTAATTATCCTGGTAAATTTTGCCCGGCCATTGTAATCCCTGACATTTATTTCCAATTTGGCAACAATGGAGCAACAAGAAGTTGCGAATATGATCTCGATCACAAATGTATAGAAATTTTGCGTTGAGAAAAAAAGAAAGAACTGACTGTTCGTTATCTAACCGGATTATTAGCCATAATACGGTAGATTTTATGGTGTTAACGACGGGTTAAATGCATAAATTCGAGCCATAACTCAGGGTTAGGGAATGGCTCGATAGTATAGATCAGGCGTAGACTTTCTCTTTGAATTCACACAGGTCTTCTATCAGGCAGGAGCCGCAGCGCGGCTTGCGAGCGATGCAAGTGTAACGACCGTGCAGGATAAGCCAGTGATGGCAGTCGACCTTAAATTCAGCGGGTACGACCTTAAGGAGCTTCTCTTCTACCTGTTCAACGTTTTTCCCAGGGGCGAACTGCGTCCGGTTACAGACGCGAAAGATGTGAGTATCTACGGCAATCGTCGGCCAGCCAAAAGCGGTATTCAACACCACGTTAGCAGTTTTACGACCTACGCCGGGCAGGGCCTCCAGCGCCGCTCTATCCTCAGGCACTTCGCCATTGTGTTGCTCCAGCAGGATCCGGCAGGTTTTGATGACGTTTTCCGCTTTGCTGTTAAACAGGCCGATAGTCTTGATATATGATTTCACCCCATCCACCCCCAGGGCGAGCATCGCCGCCGGCGTGTTAGCCACTGGATAGAGTTTGGCTGTCGCTTTATTAACGCTCACATCGGTGGCTTGTGCCGAAAGCAGAACGGCAATCAACAGCTCGAACGGGGAGCTGAAGTGCAGCTCCGTGGTGGGGTGGGGATCGTTTTCTCGCAGCCTGGTGAGGATCGCCAGGCGTTTGGCTTTGTTCATATTACGCTTTCCCTGTCACATCAGACGGGGCGACAGAGCCGGCACGGGCCGCCTGCGCCTTTCGCTGCTTGCTACGTTCATCGATGAGGTATTTTACCGCCAGCATCATGCCGAGGCCAATAAAGGCGCCTGGCGGCAGCATAGCCAGCAGGAAAGGGGTATCCGTATGGAAAACCTCGATGCGCAGCACCTTTGCCCAGCTGCCGAGCAGACTGTCGGCGCCGTCAAACAGGGTGCCGTTGCCCAGGATTTCACGCAGGGAGCCCAGCACAAACATCGCGCAGGTGGCGCCCATGCCGATAGAGAAGCCATCCAGCGCTGACAGCGCCGGCCCTTTTTTGGCGGCAAAGGCTTCAGCGCGGCCCACCACGATACAGTTGGTGACGATAAGCGGAATGAAAATCCCCAGCGACTGATAGAGGCCGAAAGCATAGGCGTTGATCAGCATCTGTACGACGCTCACCACCGAGGCGATGATCATGACGTAGATGGGGATCCGGATCTCCGCCGGCGTCCAGCGGCGCAGGCTGGAGATGGTCAGGTTGGTCAGGGTTAACACCAGGGTGGTGGCCAGACCCAGCCCGAGGGCGTTGGTGGCGGTTGAGGTAACCGCCAGCAGCGGGCACATGCCTAACAGCTGAACCAGGGCGGAGTTATTTTTCCACAGCCCCTGGACGATGACGTCTTTAACTTCGCTCATGGTTACTCTCCACAGGCGGTGAATTCAGGAAGTTGCGCAGGTAGCGTTTGTGCATACAGGCCTGCGCGCTTAACGGCATTGACCACCGCCCGGGGAGTGATGGTGGCCCCGGTGAACTGGTCAAAATCGCCGCCGTCTTTTTTAACCGCCCAGTGGCTGTCGCCCTGGCCGTGGATGACTTTCCCGGCAAAATGCGTGATCCAGTCCGACAGGCGAAGCTCGATTTTATCGCCCAGACCTGGCGTTTCATGATGCTCGGTCACGCGGGTGCCGAGAACGGTACCGCTGAAATCGGCGGCCACCAGCAGCTGTATCGCCCCGGAATAGCCATCCGGCGCGGTGGCTTCCATGACCGCGCCAATCGGTTGGTCATTATTTTTGGCAATCCACACCTTATGCTGACCTTTCCCCAGCGCCGGAGCGCTGACCAGATAGCAGCTCTTGATCAGATCGTTATTATAGCGGTCGGCAGGTAAGACCTGGTCGAATAACGCTTTCTGCTGCAGGGCTGCCTGCTGATCGATAGTACTCTTGGTCAGTTCATTGATCGCCGCCGTCAGCCCGGTGGAGCCGGCGGCAAACAGCGCCAGCGTGACGCCGTGTTTTCGCATCGTTTTTAACATCATCGCACTCTCAACGGTGGCCATACACGCGCGGGCGCGTGTAGTAATCGATCAGCGGCACGGTAATATTCGCCAGCAGAACGGCAAATGCCACACCATCCGGGTAACCGCCGAAGCTACGGATGAGCCAGACCAGCAGGCCAGCGAGGGCGCCGAAGATCAGGCGGCCGCGGTTGGTTGTTGAAGCCGTCACCGGGTCGGTCAGGATAAAGAAGGCGCCGAGCATGGTCGCTCCGGAGAGCAAATGCATCTGCGGTGAGGCCAGGCTCTGTGGTGAGAAAAACCAGCCGAGCGTGGCGCACAGGCCGAGGCTGACAAGGAAGCTTACCGGGATATGCCAGCGGATCGCCTTCTGCCACAGCAGGAACAGGCCGCCTACCAGCCAGGCGATATTCACCCACTGCCAGCCCAGACCCGCCAGCACGCCGCCGTAGACCGGCAACTGCAACACCTGCTGGACGCTATGTCCGGCATGCAGCGAGGTTTTAAACGTGTCCAGCGGGGTCGCCTGGCTGACGCCGTCGATACCCAGCCGCAGGCTGGCCATGTCGCCCCCGGCGGCGGTATGGCCGGTGAAGATCATCTGCAGCGCATCGCTGAACGCCGGGATATGGGCGGCAATCTCATAAGAGGGCAGCCAGGAAGTCATCTGCACCGGGAACGAAATCAGCAGCACGACATAGCCGATCATCGCCGGATTAAACGGGTTATGACCTAATCCACCGTACAGCTGCTTGGCTATCACTACGGCAAAGGCAGTGCCGAGCACCACCATCCACCAGGGGGCCAGCGGCGGAATACTCACCGCCAGTAACAGGCCAGTGAGCAGGGCGGAGTTATCCTTCAGCGTCGCCACAATATGCTGTTTACGCAGTTTGAGAATTGCGGCTTCCGTCGCCCAGGCCGTCAGGGCGGCGAGGACAATCTGCAGGACGGTGCCCCAGCCGAAAAACCAGGTCTGGACCACAATGCCAGGCACGGCGGCGAGCAGCACCAACAGCATAATGCGCGAGGTCTGCCGCTGGTTATGGGTATAAGGGGAGCTTGCGATTCTGAAAACCATTTATTCCTCGTTAACTGCCTGCTGTGTTGCTTTACGTGCCTGAACGCGGGCGATGGCGGCGGCGACAGCCGCTTTGCGTGGATCGTCATTAGCTGCGATTGCTGCGCTATCTGCCTGGGTTGCCTGCTGCTCAGCTTTACGCGCTTTTGCGCGGGCAATGGCAGCTTCCACCGCGGCTTTGCGCGGGTCGACGGCGTCGGTTGCCGGAGCGTCCACCGGTGCGGCTTGCTGCTCAGCTTTACGCGCTTTGGCGCGGGCAATGGCAGCTTCCACCGCAGCTTTGCGCGGGTCGACGGCGTCGGTTGGCGGAGCGTCCACCGGTGCGGCCTGCTGCTCAGCTTTACGCGCTTTGGCGCGGGCAATGGCAGCTTCCACCGCAGCTTTGCGCGGGTCGACGGCGTCGGTTGGCGGAGCGTCCACCGGTGCGGCTTGCTGCTCAGCTTTACGCGCTTTGGCGCGAGCGATGGCAGCTTCCACCGCGGCTTTGCGCGGGTCGACGGCGTCGGTTGGCTGAGCGTCCACCGGTGCGGCCTGCTGCTGCGCTTTACGCGCCCGGGCCTCAGCCTTTCTGGCTTCACGAGCGGCAATCGCCTCGCTGTTGTCCGGTTTGGCGCCAGCCTGAATCACGATCGGTTGCGCGGCGTCGCGCTGTTTATCACGTACCCGGGCCAGAGCGGCGTTAATCGCCTCCTGATCTTTGGCGGCAGGCTGAACGGCGGCTTTTTTATGCCGTTCGGCACGGGCCGCTTTCTCACGCTCCAGTCGCGCCTGTCGGGCTTCGAATCGTGCTTTGGCTTCCGCGGCGCGCTGCTCTTCCTGACGAATCGCGCTGATCTCGGCCTTTTCCTGACGGAAGTACTGCACCAGCGGAATATTGCTCGGGCAAACCCAGGCGCAGGCACCACATTCGATACAGTCCGCCAGATTGTGGGCGGTGGCTTTATCATGCTGCTGGCCTTTGCTGAACCAGTACAGCTGCTGCGGCAGCAGATCGGCCGGGCAGGCGTCGGCGCAGGCGCTACAGCGAATGCAGCCCTTCTCTTCCTGCGGCTCGCCCATCTCGCTGGCCGAAGGCGCCAGCAGGCAGTTGGTTATCTTCACCACCGGAACATCCAGCCAGGGCAGGGTAAAGCCCATCAGCGGGCCGCCCATGATCACCATCGATTCGGCGCTGGCGCAAAAGCCGGCATCATCCAGTAGATGGCGCACCGGCGTGCCAAGGCGCGCCCAGACGTTGCCCGGACGGGTCACCGCCTCACCGGTGAGAGTGACCACGCGCTCTGTTAACGGTTCGCCGTCTATGATGGCGCGTTTCACCGCGTAGGCCGTACCGACGTTTTGCATCAACACGCCAATATCCGACGAACGGCCACCGTGCGGCACCTGCTTGCCCGTGAGAATTTGAGTCAACTGCTTGGCGCCACCGGAGGGGTATTTGGTGGGGATCACCCGCAGCGAGATACCATGGGCGTCGCAGAGCACCGCCCGCAGCATTGAGATGGCCTGCGGCTTGTTGTCTTCAATACCGATCAGCACTTCGTCAGGCTGCAGAATATGAGCGAGGATACGGATACCGTCGACAATCTGCGCCGCACAGTCCTGCATCAGGCGGTCATCCGCCGTGATATAAGGCTCACACTCAGCGGCGTTAATGATCAGCGTTTTGATTTTATCTCCGCCACCGCGCAGTTTGCTGCCGGTAGGGAAGCCGGCGCCGCCGAGGCCCGCGACGCCAAACTGATGGATACGTTCGATAAGCGCTTCACGCGTCCGGGTCTGATAGTCGCTCCAGCCGTCGCGTTCGATCCAGCGATCTTCGCCGTCGGCGTCAATAATAACGCTCATCTCCGCCAGCGCTGACGGATGTGCGGTGGTATGCGGGGCGATGGCGGCGATGGTGCCGGAGGTTGGCGCGTGAACGGGCAGCATTCTGCCCCAGCCGCGAGTCAATGGCTGGCCGCGCAGCACTCGATCGCCCACCTTGACGCACAGTTCGCCCTCGGTGCCAATATGTTGCTTCAATGGAATAACAAGACGCTGCGGCAGAGATACCTGGCGCAGCGGGGTGCCGTTAGACTGGGTTTTCATTTCCGGGGGATGAATACCGCCGTTAAAATCCCAGACTTTATCTTTTCGGAAAGCGGAAAATAACTTAAACATGTTGTTCCACAGGAATATTTCGCACCGGGATCGCATGCAGATCCCATTTCCAGGTTTCCGGGGTCGTCGCCACCGGAACGAGTGATATGCACTGGGTCGGGCAGGGGGCCACACACAGATTGCAGCCGGTGCAGAGGTCGCTCATCACGGTATGCATGGCGCGGGTCGCGCCAACAATGGCATCCACCGGACACGCCTGGATACATTTGGTACAGCCAATGCAGTTCGGTTCGTCTATCACCGCGAGCATGCGAACCGGCTCCGCCTCCTGCTCGTCGCCGTCGACAGGCTGCGGATCGACGTTCAGTAAGGCGGCGATTTTTAACATCACCGCTTCGCCACCCGGCGCGCAGCGGTTAATTTTTTCCCCCTGGACACCGACCGCTTCCGCATAGGGGCGGCAGCCAGGGTAGCCGCACTGCCCACACTGGCTTTGCGGCAACAGCTCATCAATTTTCTCTACAACCGGGTCATCCTGCACCGCGAAACGGCGGGAGGCATACCCCAGTATTAAGCCGAAAATCAGCCCTAACAGGCTGATGGCGATCACGGCTATCCAGACTGCACTCATTACAACTTCACCAAACCACTAAAGCCCATAAAGGCGAGAGACATTAAACCGGCGGTAACCAAAGCGATGGCATTCCCGCGAAACGGCGCCGGTACATCGGCTACCACCAGACGCTCGCGGATCGCCGCGAACAGCACCATCACCAGCGAGAAGCCAACGGCAGCGGCAAAGCCGTACAGTGCAGACTGCAGGAAATTGTGGCCCAGATTAATATTCAGTAAAGCCACACCGAGCACCGCACAGTTGGTGGTGATCAGCGGCAAAAAGATGCCCAACAGGCGATAGAGCGCCGGGCTGGTTTTTCGTACCACCATCTCGGTGAACTGGACCACCACAGCGATTACCAGAATAAAGGCCAGGGTGCGTAAATAGACCAGGTTGAGCGGGATAAGGATCCAGGTATCAATCAGCCAGGCGCAAATAGAGGCCAGAGTCATCACGAAGGTGGTGGCAAGCCCCATCCCCATTGCGGTTTCCAGCTTTTTGGAAACCCCCATAAACGGGCACAGACCAAGAAACTTCACCAGAACGAAGTTATTGACCAGGACAGTACCAATAAAGAGCAGTAAATAATCAGCCATCATGCGACCTGAAACGAAAAAAAGCCGTTTATTATCGAATAAATCGATACCGGCGACAACAGGTTAAGTGTGGGGTTATTACGGATTAACAAATGTCCGTTTCACCCGCTGGGAACGGCGAAAATAGGGTGCCAGCAGCGCGGCAGCCAGCAGCGGAAACAGTAGCTGACGCAGGGCAAGTACATCTGAAACGGGAGAAAAGGCAAAAGCCTTAATCGCCAGCAGCAGAGTAATCAGCAGCCAGATAATATAGTGTTTCGGCACTACCGCGCGTCGCTTGAAAAACGCAATGGTCAGCCAGAGCGTGTAATACCACATGGCCAGGGCAAACAACAGCGAGGCGACCCACAGCGCCAGGTGTCCGGCGCTCATCGCGTGCAGCAGGGCCCAGGTCTGCGGCGACATGAGGGCATTGGCAAAAAACAGTAGCGATAACGAAGCGCTCAATAGCGCCACCAGCAGCCAGGCCAGCGGTGCCAGCAGCCATCCGCCGATGCGTTCCGCAGATTGAGACGTCATGTTTCTCCCCTATTCAACGCCAGTGAGTAAAAGCAGGCCGGGAAGTATAAGCAACTGGCGTGAAGGATGACAGTCTTACTGCACGAATCGCCAAACGGATTTCGGCACCTGGCCCACATCGAACAATTTACCGCCAGAAACCAGCTCAGCCCGGCGGTGGTCGGCCGCACGATACATATTCACGATCTCTTCAGTGTCGGTCAGGGAGTAGTTAAGGTGATCAAATAGTTTTTCAAGACTTTCCAGCGAACTGATTTTGCGGAATTTTAATAAATAGTCCAGAACGGTCATTTTCGTATCCATTTTATAATCGGAATAATTACATTGAATATTATCAGCATTCACTAAACCTACTCTCAACCATTGGCGCCTTCTGCTGGGGCCGCATGGAGTGATTCAGGTTATATAAACCCATGACAAGGGGCAAAGCCAGCCTTGAAGAGTAAGGAGAAGTGTAAGAATATTCTAAAACCAGACCGGGCGCCGAATGGCGCCCGCAGGAGAAGATTAACGTTGTTCGCCGTGACTGGCAATAACAGATTTGTACCAATAAAAGCTCTTCTTTCGTTTCCGCGCCAGATTTTGCTGGTGATCGACATAGACAAAACCGTATTGCTTTTGATAACCGTTGAGCCAGCTCAGCAGATCGATAAACGACCACGGATAGTATCCACGCACATCTGCTCCCAGCGCCAGTGCCTTTTCCAGAGCGCCGATATGGCTGCTCAGGTAGTCGATTCGCGGGTCATCGACCACTTCACCCGCAATAATCGGGTCTTTTGCTCCCAGGCCATTCTCGGTGATATAGATAGGGATATCACCATAGCGCTCCTTGATCATCATAATGCCGTCGGTTAGCCCTTGCGGCCAGATTTCCCAACCCCATTCGGTATAGGTGCTCTGTGGATTACGTACGAAATAAAACAAACCTTCTACGCCAGGCTCGCCGCCGGTGGCGACTTCGGGCGGCTGCGCGGATACCGTTTCCCGACGATAGTAGTTCAAACCAATAAAGTCGCAGCGATTGTCACGGAGCAGCGCGTCGTCGCCCGGGGCAAAGCGCGGTACGCCCCACAGGGCCTGGGTCTGCGCCAGCAGTTCGGCAGGATAGGTGCCTTTCAGTACCGGATCGTACAGCCAGTGGGTATGGATGGCGTCAGCCAGTTCAGTGGCCTTTATGTCCGCCTCGCTGTCGGTGAGTGGGGTATGCGGCTGTAGCACATTGACGAAGCCAATCTCGCCCGCCACGGCCATCTCGCGAAAGGCCTTCACCGCCAGCGCATGGGCGATAAACACATGATGACAGGCTTGAATAGCGCGTGCCGGATCGCGGACAGCCGGTGGATGCAGGCCGTTTATGTAGCCGTGGCCGATAAACACAATGGTCTCGTTAAAGGTGGCCCACAGTTTCACCCGTGAACCAAAGCGCGCGTAGCACAGGCGGGCGTATTCAGCGAAGGCCTCGGCGGTACTGCGCGCCTCCCAGCCTCCCTCATCCTGCAGGGCCTGCGGCAGATCCCAGTGATAGAGGGTGATCATCGGTTCAATATTGTGTGCCAGCAGTTCATCAATCAAATCGCTGTAAAACTGCACTCCCGCTTCATTAACTTCGCCACGTCCGGTGGGCAACAGTCGAGGCCAGGAGATGGAAAAACGGTAGCTTTGCAGGCCCATTTCGGCCATTAACGCCACATCTTCACGAAAGCGATGATAGTGATCGACGGCGACATCGCCGGTGGTGCCTTCAAAAGTGGTGCCCGGCAGATGAGAGTAGATATCCCAGATTGACGGTCCTTTACCGTCAGCGTCGTGTCCTCCCTCAACCTGATACGCTGCGGTTGCGGCACCCCATAAGAAATTGTGCGGAAAAGCGGCCATGAAAAAGCTCCCTGTCTGATGATAGAGGGAGTGTAATAAAAGGCGTGCTGTATGTGCAACCGGTTTCTGAAACCGGTTGCATAGTTGCGAAGCGGGTCACTCTTTCCGAGCAGTACTACTTAGTCTTCACCACATCCACAGGCGGGGGAGTCTGGTAGTTATCAATATGGTGCGCGATAACCAAAAGCAGTGCGGAAATACCAAAAACAATCCAGCCAATAAGTTCTACAATACGGGTAAAAACAGTTGTCATAATACTTCAATATCCTTTGAACACAGCGTGAAATGTTACTCCATGGTCAGCGGATCACAAGGGGTATCTGTCTGATTTTGCAAGCGTGCAGGAAGAGCGCAGGTTAGAAAATGATAAATCTTGCTCATTATTTGCAAGATTATTCTCATTAACCTGTTACTGACATCAGTACAAGAGTGAGGCGGTAACATGAGTGACGCGATCCGGGTAGGGCTAATAGGCTACGGCTACGCCAGTAAAACGTTTCACGCGCCGTTAATCAGTGGCACGCCGGGCATGGTGCTGGCGGCAGTCTCCAGCCGCGACGCCGACAAAGTTCATGCGGACTGGCCGGGCATAAAGGTGATAAGTCAGGTGGGTGAGCTGCTTAACGATCCTGACATTGACCTGGTGGTCATCGCCACCCCGAATGATACCCATTTCCCGCTGGCCAAAGCGGCGCTGGAGGCCGGGAAGCATGCGATAGTGGATAAACCTTTTACCGTGACACTGTCACAAGCTCGTGAGCTGGAGAGCCTGGCGAAGCACTGCGGTCGGGTGCTGTCGGTGTTTCATAACCGCCGCTGGGACAGTGACTTCTTAACCGTCAGGTCGCTGATTAACGAAGGTCAGCTGGGGGAAGTGTGTTACTTCGAGTCGCATTTCGACCGCTTCCGGCCGCAGGTGCGCCAGCGCTGGCGGGAGCAGGCGGGCCCTGGGAGCGGAATTTGGTATGACCTGGGGCCACATCTGCTCGACCAGGCGGTGGTGTTGTTTGGCTTACCGGTAAGCATTACCGTGGATCTCGCTCAGCTGCGGCCCGGCGCGCAATCCACTGACTATTTCCACGCCGTGCTGGCCTATCCTCAGCGGCGGGTGGTGCTGCACGGCACATTGCTCGCCGCCGCCGAGAGCGCGCGCTTTATCGTCCACGGCTCGCGGGCCAGCTTTATCAAGTACGGTCTCGACCCGCAAGAGGAGCGGCTGAAAAATGGCGAGCGTTTGCCGCAGGAGGACTGGGGATATGATATGCGCGACGGTACGCTAACCCGCGCCGAAGGCGACGAACGTAGCGAGGAGACATGGCTGACGCTGCCGGGCAATTATCTTGCTTACTATGCTGCCATCCGCGATGCGCTCAACGGGGTGGGGGAAAACCCGGTCCCGGCCAGCGAGGCGATTCAGATAATGACCCTGCTTGAGCTGGGTATCGAGTCGGCCAGACATCGTGCCACGCTAACCCTGGTGTGAGGTTGATCCCGGCAGCGTGGCTGCCGGGCCGGTTATCAGCCTTTGGCTACCCGCTGAATGAGCGCGGCTTTTTCCTGTTCGCTGAGGAACGCCTGGGCGAGACCGTTGATCTGCGCCTGGCGGATCTGCTCCCGGCTCAGGCCCGCCGCCGGCGCCGCCACGGTGTATTCGTGGATAATGTCGATCCCCTGGACCGCCGGATCGTCAGTATTGAGGCTCGCCAGCACGCCGTGTTCAAGGAACTGCTTTAGCGGGTGCTGGGCCAGGGAGGCCACGGTGCTGGTTTGCACATTCGAGGTCAGGCACGATTCAATCCCGATGCGGTGCTCGGCGAGGTAGTCCATCAGGGCCGGATCCTGTACCGCTTTCACCCCATGACCGATACGCTCGGCGCCCAGCTCGCGGATGGCCTGCCAGATACTTTCCGGGCCAGCCGCTTCGCCAGCGTGGACGGTAATATGCCAGCCAGCGTCGCGGGCCTGATTAAAATGATTGAGGAACAGCGCTCCCGGGAAGCCCAGCTCGTCGCCGGCCAGATCCAGGGCGGTGATGCCCTCGCGGTGGGCAAGCAGCGCCGCCAGCTCCTCCTGACAGGCCGCTTCGCCGAAGGTGCGGCTCAGAATGCCGATCAGGCGGGCGTCGACCTGAAAATCGCGGCTCCCTTCACGTACGCCAGCGATCACTGCCTCTACCACCCCGTCGACCGGTAGCTGGTGGGTCATCGCCATATAGCGGGGAGAGAAGCGCAGCTCTACATAGTGCAGGCCATTGCGCGCGGCGTCTTCCACGTTTTCGTACGCCACACGGCGACAAGCTTCCAGCGAGGCCAGCACTTTTACCCCCCAGTCGAGCTTGGCGAGAAAACTGACCAGATCCGGTTCGAGGCTGGTGACCTGGACGTGGGGACGCAGCGATTCAAGGGTGGTAGCGGGAAGGGCAATATTAAACTCGCGGCCAAGATCGAGGATGGTTTGGGCCCGGATGTTACCGTCAAGGTGGCGGTGAATGTCGGTTAATGGCAATGAAGAATCAATCATGGTCGCACTCTTTTTTTAGTTAAAGTGCACGTCATTATACATCAGATGCCAAACGCTTTAAAACGATTGAAAAAGGCAACGGATGCAAAAGCCTGCGCCAGGGGCGACCGCCGCCGCTATAGGTGGTGCATAATTATTTACATTTATTTTTTATTTGAATGTATTCATGTAACATATTAAATTCTGCTTACTTTATCGACGATGAGGCAAGGATGCGGATGTGGAGAGCGTAATCCATAACAATATTACGGGTTTTCTGCTGATGTTATTAAGCATGTGGCCCATTCTGATTGTGGTCTTTATTGGCGTCGCGATTTCATTCTATACCATGCTGTTACGCAAAACGGCGCTGGCTTGTCTGCTGTTCGCTGTGGCCATCGGCGCCGCAGGCTGGAGCTTTGCTTAGCGCTCCTTCTCAGGGTTTATCCAGCAGGCTCATGCTGGAGGTGGCGGCGCCATCATTCAGATTGGACGGTGAATGCCAGTCACGACCCGCCAGCGCGCTGTCGCTCTGGCCGCTGCCGACGCCTGGCTGCGTCGACAGCGATGAACCTTCCAGTGCTTCATCTGCCCCTGACCGATCGGGCAGGGAGGTAGTATACCCGCCATTATTCGAGTACGTATCCATGCCATTCACTTCATTAGGCACCGTGTCGGTAGTCGTGCCGTCATCGTTAATGCAAAACAAGCCGCCAATGCCATTTGGCTGACAGTCTGCGGCAAAAGCCGGGCTGGTCAGCGTGGTCAGTAGCAATAACGATAAGCCGATTTTCTTCATTTTCATCTTCCTGCGCAGTGTGGCCCGACAGATCTTTTCCACTATAGAAGGCGCAACGTAGCGGCAGGTGACAAAACTGTTTAATTTTGTAATGACCGATGGGGAATCCGTTGCCGGCAATCTCTGTCTGTTTAAGGCACGCCGCGTAGGCCCGCATCAGGAGGTAATTAATTGTTAATTCAACGTAAAGGTTAATGAAAATTTAAGGCAAGGCGGCTATGTTGGCTGCATCAGACTTTCCATTAAGGATATTCCATGCGCGATAAATATTCGGGCCTGCAGATAGGCATTCACTGGCTGGTCTTTTTGCTGGTGGTGGTGGCTTATGCGGCAATGGAGCTACGCGGATTTTTCCCCCGTAGCGACCGGCCGCTGATTAATATGATTCATGTTTCCTGCGGGATCGCCATCTGCGTGCTGATGGTGGTGCGTTTGCTGGTGCGGCTGAAGTCGCCAGCGCCGCCGATCGTGCCGAAACCATCGCCGATGATGACCGGTTTTGCCCATCTCGGCCATCTGGTTATCTATCTGCTGTTTATTGCCTTGCCGCTGATCGGCATGGTGA
>ERZ506228.190-NODE-190-length-12139-cov-5.28451_pt1 | contig 12139 bp, 8 predicted proteins | sample MGYA00512366_ERZ506228 | MGnify/ENA metagenome assembly ERZ506228
CTGCCGGTGACGCACGGCGCCGGGCGCTGGCTGGAGCGGGAAGGGGAGCGTTGGCTTAACTTCTCCAGCAATGACTATCTGGGCCTGAGTCAGCATCCGGCGATTATCGCCGCCTGGCAACAGGGGGCCACGCGCTACGGCGTCGGCGCCGGCGGCTCGGGCCACGTGAGTGGCTATAGCGAAGCCCACCGCGCGCTGGAAGAGGAACTTGCCGACTGGCTGGGCTTTCCGCGTGCGTTGCTGTTTATCTCCGGTTTCGCCGCGAATCAGGCGCTGATTGCCGCCCTGGCGGAAAAAGAGGATCGGATTATCGCCGATCGCCTGAGCCATGCCTCCCTGCTGGAGGCGGCGAGCCTCAGCCCGGCGCAGCTGCGCCGCTTTGCCCACAATGACCCGCAACAGCTCGCGCAACGGCTGGCGAAACCGCTGGACGGTCAGCAGCTAGTGGTGACGGAAGGGATCTTCAGTATGGATGGCGACAGCGCGCCGCTATCGGCCATTCACGCTGCAGCGCATACCGCCGGGGCGTTATTGCTGGTGGATGACGCCCACGGCATCGGCGTAATCGGTGACGAAGGGCGTGGAAGCTGCGCCGCGCAGGCGGTGCGCCCTGAGCTGCTGGTGGTTACTTTCGGCAAGGCGTTTGGGGTGAGCGGTGCGGCGGTACTGTGCAGTGAATCGATGGCCGATTATCTGCTGCAGTTTGCTCGTCACCTGATCTACAGCACCGCGATGCCACCCGCCCAGGCGGTGGCGCTGAGCGCTGCCCTGCGGGTCATTCGCAGCGATGAGGGCCAGCAGCGGCGGGAAACCTTAGCCGCCCGCATCCGTCAGTTCCGCGAGGGGATGGGCGAGACGTCGCTGGGGTTGACCGATTCCGTCAGCGCGATCCAGCCGCTGATCGTCGGAGATAACGCCCGGGCGCTGGCCCTGGCCTGCCGTCTGCGCGACGCGGGCTGCTGGGCAACGGCGATCCGCCCACCGACGGTGCCGGTCGGCAGCGCGCGTTTGCGCCTGACCCTGACCGCCGCCCATCAGGCTGAAGACATTAACCGTTTACTGGAGACGCTGCATGGCCACGGTGAATAAGCAGGCGGTGGCCGCGGCGTTTGGTCGGGCGGCCAGCGGCTATTCGCAACATGATGAACTGCAGCGGCGCAGCGCCGATCTGCTGCTGCGCCAGCTGGCGCGCCGCGATTTTGCGCAGGTGCTGGATGCCGGCTGCGGCCCCGGTAGCATAAGCCGCTACTGGCGTGAGGCGGGCAGCGTGGTGACCGCGCTGGATCTCTCCGCCGGCATGCTGGCCCAGGCGCAGCGTAACGACGCCGCCCAGCATTACCTGCTGGGCGATATTGAGGCGTTGCCGCTGCCGGACGCCTGCGTCGATCTGGCGTGGAGCAATCTGGCGGTGCAGTGGTGCAACGATCTGCGCGCAGCCCTTGGCGAGCTGTACCGGGTGGTGCGCCCCGGCGGCAGGGTGGCGTTTAGCACGCTGCTCGCCGACTCGCTGCCGGAGCTCAATCAGGCGTGGCGGGCCATCGACGACCAGCCGCATGCCAACCGTTTCCTTAGCGAAGCTGCGGTGCGCGCGGCGCTTAGCGGCCTGCGCGCGACCGGCGAGGTGCATCAGATTAGCCTGCCGTTCGCCGATGCGCTGAGCGCTATGCGCTCGCTGAAGGGCATCGGCGCCACCCATTTGCACCAGGGGCGGACAGCCGCCCCGCTTGGCCGCGGCAAACTGCGCGAGCTGCAGCTGGCCTGGCCGCAGCGGCAGGGCATCTGCCCGCTGACGTATTCTCTTTTTACAGGAGTCATTGAGCGTGACTAAACATTTTTTTGTCACCGGGACCGATACTGAAGTCGGTAAAACCATCGCCAGCAGCGCCCTGCTGCAGGCGGCGAATCTGTTGGGTTTTCACACTGCCGGCTATAAGCCGGTGGCCTCCGGTAGCGAGCTTACCGGCGATGGGCTGCGTAATGAAGATGCGCTGGCCCTGCAGCGCCATAGCCGGGTCGCGCTGCGCTACGACCAGGTGAACCCTTACACCTTCGCCGAGCCGACCTCGCCGCACATTATCAGCGCCGATGAAGGGCGGCCGATCGCCGCGGCCAGGCTCTCCAGCGGGCTGCGTGAGCTGGAAAGTCTCGCCGACTGGGTGCTAGTGGAAGGTGCCGGTGGCTGGTTCACGCCGCTGTCGGACACCCTGACCTTTGCCGACTGGGTGCAAACCGAACAGCTGCCGGTCATTCTGGTGGTGGGGGTTAAGCTCGGCTGTATCAACCATGCGATACTTACCGCCCAGGCGGTACGCCAGGCGGGGCTGCCGCTGGCAGGGTGGATCGCCAATGACGTGCAGCCGCCGGGTAAGCGCCACGCCGAATATCTGGCGACGCTGAAAAACCGACTGGCCGCGCCGTTCCTCGGCGAAATACCATGGCTTGCCGATATCGCGCAGCGCGACGATCTCGGCCAGTATCTGGACCTCAGGGCGCTGGATCCAGCGTCATCCACTGCGCCAGCAGCGGCTCATCCAGCGCCATAATATCGCCTTCGGCGACGTTACGCCCCCGGTGCAAGACACAGAAGCGATCCGCCACCCGGCGGATAAAGGGCAGGTGCTGCTCGGCGAGCAGCACCGTCAGGCCGATATCGCGATTTAACCGCAGCAGCAGGTCCGCCAGCTTTTGCAGGCAGCGCGGCCCTCTGCCGCGCGAGGGTTCATCAAGGATCAGCAACCGCGGCTGGACGATCAGCGCCCTGGCCAGCGCCAACTGGAACTGATCGTCGTCGCTCAGCGAGGCGCCTTTGCGCTGGCGTAGGGCATAGAGCTCGGGAAAGTACTCATAGATTTCGCCGCCGCTGGCGTTTACCCCGGGGTTCCCGGCCGCGAGGGCAATGTGCAGATTCTCTTCCACGCTGAGCTGGGAAAAGATGCGTTTATCCTGTGGCACATAGCCGATACCGATGGCGCTGCGCGACTGAGCGGACAGGGGAGTGAGATCCCGCGGCGGGGCGCCAATGTCATGCCAGGTCATGCGGCCGCTGGTGACCGGCAGGTGGCCGGCAATGCAGTTAACCAGTGTGGTTTTTCCCATGCCTTCGCGTCCCAGTACGCCAATGCACTCTCCCGGGCGTAGTTCAAGATCGACATTCCACAGTGAGTGCTGGTTACCGTAAAAATGATTTACTGCCTGTAAATTCAACATGGACGTTTTCTCCTTATCCTGGCGTCAGGGCGACAGAAAGATGCTGCAAAACTCTTGCCAGGAAAAAGAACGCTCGGAAAAAAGCGCGGAACGCCGATACCATCGGGCACCGTCAGCGCCAGGGCTGCACTTTTCCGGTGCCCGACGCTAAAGAGTGGTGCAAAAAGCAGCAAAAATCGAGCGGCTTTAAACGGATAGTTATCAAAAATAGTTCGATAAAAATTTTTCGCCGCACGGTTTACGGCGAAAGACGATAAGCGCCGGGCGGCGGCGGTCTTGGGCTGCAGACAGTTATCCACTATTCCTGTGGATAACCTTGTGTATTAGAGTTAGAAAACCTGCGGTAAGCTAGAGCGTACGCGGCCTGCGGCTGAATTGGCGCGAAAGGCGTCTTTTCTTTAAATTTATTAAATATCAGTTAGTTAAATAAAATCAATGGGTGTAAGAAAAGCGTCATCTACTGCCATAAAACTTTCACCCGTCCGCTTGACAAATGTTAAAAGGGCAAAATTTCTGGGGATAACCCTGACAGTTGGACGATTATTTCGCCCGGCGGGCGTTTTGTACCCCACTTGCTGGCTAAAAAGGCCGCCTTCTGGCGCTATCATAAATGCGTACTGGTTAAATATCCAGTATAATTGGTTGGCAAAAAACGGCCCGAAGGGTAGAATTAAACACCGGCCGCTAAATCTTTCTTCAGGTTCTGATCGATGAGTAAATCGTTTGTACTGCATTCTGCCTTTCGTCCCTCCGGAGACCAACCGGAAGCCATCCGTCGCCTGGAAGAGGGGCTGGAGGATGGACTTGCGCATCAGACGCTGCTGGGGGTCACCGGTTCAGGGAAAACCTTCACCATCGCCAACGTCATTGCCGATCTGCAGCGGCCGACGATGGTGCTGGCGCCAAACAAAACCCTGGCGGCCCAGCTCTACGGCGAGATGAAAGAGTTTTTCCCCGAGAATGCCGTCGAGTATTTCGTCTCCTATTACGATTACTACCAGCCGGAAGCCTACGTCCCCAGCTCAGATACTTTTATTGAGAAGGACGCCTCGGTAAACGAACATATCGAGCAGATGCGTTTGTCGGCGACCAAAGCGCTGCTTGAGCGGCGCGATGTGGTGGTGGTGGCCTCGGTCTCGGCGATCTACGGCCTCGGCGACCCGGACCTGTATCTAAAGATGATGCTGCACCTGACGGTGGGGATGCTTATCGACCAGCGCGCTATCCTGCGCCGCCTGGCCGAGCTGCAGTATACCCGCAACGATCAGGCCTTCCAGCGCGGCACCTTCCGGGTGCGCGGTGAGGTGATCGACGTCTTCCCGGCGGAATCCGACGATATCGCCCTGCGCATTGAGCTGTTTGACGAAGAGGTCGAGCGCCTGTCGCTGTTTGATCCGCTTACCGGCCACGTGGAATCCACGGTGCCGCGCTACACTATTTATCCCAAGACGCACTACGTGACGCCGCGGGAGCGCATCGTCCAGGCGATGGAAGAGATCAAGCTGGAGCTGGCGGAGCGGCGCAAGGTGCTGCTGGCAAATAACAAGCTGCTGGAAGAGCAGCGCTTAACCCAGCGCACCCAGTTTGACCTCGAAATGATGAACGAGCTGGGCTACTGCTCGGGTATTGAAAACTACTCGCGCTACCTCTCCGGGCGCGGGCCTGGCGAGCCGCCGCCCACCCTGTTTGACTATCTTCCGGCGGACGGCCTGCTGGTGATCGACGAATCCCACGTCACGGTGCCGCAGATCGGCGGCATGTACCGCGGCGACCGGGCGCGTAAAGAGACGCTGGTGGAGTACGGCTTCCGCCTGCCGTCGGCGCTGGATAACCGGCCGATGAAGTTTGAAGAATTCGAAGCGCTGGCGCCGCAAACCATCTACGTGTCGGCTACCCCCGGCGCCTACGAGTTGGATAAATCCGGCGGCGAGGTGGTGGATCAGGTGGTGCGGCCGACCGGTCTGCTTGACCCGCTGATCGAAGTGCGGCCGGTGGCGACCCAGGTCGACGATCTGCTGTCGGAGATCCGCCTGCGCACGGCCATCAACGAGCGTGTGCTGGTCACTACTCTTACCAAGCGGATGGCGGAAGACTTAACCGAGTACCTTGAGGAGCACGGCGAGCGCGTGCGCTATCTGCACTCGGATATCGACACCGTCGAACGTATGGAGATTATCCGCGACCTGCGTCTTGGCGAGTTTGACGTGCTGGTGGGGATCAACCTGCTGCGTGAGGGGCTCGATATGCCGGAGGTATCGCTGGTGGCGATCCTGGATGCGGACAAAGAGGGCTTCCTGCGCTCCGAGCGCTCGCTGATCCAGACCATCGGCCGTGCGGCGCGCAACGTCAACGGCAAAGCCATCCTCTACGGCGATAAGATCACCCCCTCGATGGCTAAAGCCATTGGTGAAACGGAACGGCGGCGGGAGAAACAGCAGCGCTATAACGAAGAGCACGGCATCGTGCCACAGGGGCTCAACAAGAAAGTTGTGGATATCCTGCAGCTGGGTCAGAGCCTGGCGAAAACCAAAGCCAAAGGGCGCGGTAAAGCGAAGACCGCCGAGCCTGCCGGGCTTAGCGGAGTGGATATGACGCCAAAAGCGCTGCAGCAGAAAATCCATGAACTGGAAGGGCAGATGATGCAGCACGCTCAGAACCTTGAGTTTGAAGAGGCGGCGCAAATTCGCGACCAGTTGCATCAGCTGCGCGAGCTATTTATCGCTGCCTCCTGAATCTGGGCCTATATTGGTGGCGTGGAGGTGCGGGGTAGAGTAAAGGCGCGCGCTTCTCTTATCGTCCCCTTTGTCAGATGACACACATCTGAGAAGAAAAAAGGCCGCGTTGCGGCCTTCTTAATGTTCGCTTAATCTCGCCAGGCGACACTATCCTCAACCTGATGAGGATAGTGTCCATGCAAAAAATTAACTTCCGTGAATATCTGGCGGTTGCTACCGCCCTGGTCATTCTTGTTGCCTTTTTCCATCAGTGGGTGCTGACGTTTTGACCCGCGCGCCGCGGGAATAACACCCACGCGCGGACCCCTGGCCCCGGCTGGCGGTTATGCAAAAAGAACTGGGCGTCATGCAGCTGAGCGATGCGCGTGACGATGCTCAGTCCGAGGCCTATGCCGCCGTAGCGACTGTCCATACGCACAAAGGCTTTACTGAGTTCGCCGCTCTTTGCCTCATCGATCCCCGGCCCTTCATCTTCCACTGCCATCACCGGCATCAGGCCCGCTTTCACCGACACACGGATCGTCGACCCTTCCGGGCTGTAGCGGTGAGCATTCTCCACCAGATTGCGCAGGATCACGCGGATTAACGTTGCGTCGCCCGATACAACGGCCTCGTTTTCGGTATCCGTCAGCAGCAGTCGCTGCTGACGCTGCGCCAGCATGGTTTCCAGTTCTTCCTGCAACGGTTTCACCACGTCATCCAGCAATAACACCTGCTGATAGCTGCCGGCGGAGAAGGACTGGCCAACGCGCGCCAGCTGCAGCAGCTGGGAAATGCTGTTGGTCATCTGATCGAGACGCTGGATCAGCGGGTCGACGCCGACGCCATGCACTTTCGCCAGCAGCTCAAGGTGCAGCCGCAGCCCGGCCAGCGGGGTGCGTAGCTCATGCGCCACGTCGGCGGTAAACAGCCGCTCGCGGTCGAGGGTCAGATTGAGGCGGGAAACCAGCTGATTCAGGGCGGTGGTCACCGCCGTGACCTCGGGCACCGATTCGCTGAGTACGATAGGGGTGAGATTGTCCGGCGTGCGGTTCTCCAGTTCGCTTTGCAGTCGTGAAAGCGGGCGGGTGATCTTGCGCACCGCCAGCATGCTGATATACAGCGCCAGGCCGACGATCAGCAGGCTAGGCACCAGCAGGCTGGCGACCGCTTCCCGAACTTCATGCTCGACATGTTTCTGGTTGTTGTGTCCTTCGATGGCGCTGGCCACCAGCAGCTGGATCTGCTCTTTGCTCTCATGCCATAGCCAGAAGACGCTGATTAGCTGGCAGACTACCAGAATGGCGCCGATGGTCAGCAGCAGCCGGTGGCGCATGGTCCAGGTTTCGGTTGCAAACAGGGCCATGGTCTATTCCGTGTCGATGTTGTTAGCCAGCATATAGCCAAAGCCCCGGACGGTGCGGATCCGCGATTTGCCAATCTTATCGCGCAGGTTGTGAATATGCACTTCCAGGGTATTGGTCGCCGGCTCGTTGTCCCAGCTGTAGATATCGTTGTACAGGATCTCACGATGTACCGGGCTACCGGCTTTCATCATCAGCCGTGACAGCAGGGCATACTCTTTCGGCGTCAATTCCAGCGCGGTCTCACCCAGCCACACCAGGCGGCGAGTGACGTTGAGGCGCAGATTGCCGACGCTGATTTCGTTATCGCCCTGGTTGTTATGCCGGCGGAGCAGGGCGCGAATGCGCGCATTGAGCTCCTCCAGGGCAAAGGGTTTCACCAGGTAGTCATCCGCGCCAGTATCGAGACCGCTAATGCGATCCTCAAGCGTATCGCGGGCGGTGAGGATCAGCACCGGCTGGGTCATTTTCTCCCGTCGCATACGGGTGAGAAAATGCAGGCCGTCTTCATCCGGCAGGCCGAGATCCAGCACGATCAGGCTGTAGTGATTGCTGGCCAGCGATAGCGCCGCTTCGTGCGCCGTGGAGACGCCGTCGCACACGTATCCTTCACTTTGCATCGCCAGAATCAACCCCTGCAACAGCAGCGCATCGTCTTCAATGACTAAGATTTTCATCAACCAGCCTCTCTACATGGCGTTAAAATATCATCTGCCGCCTGGTACTCGTGGGTGCTGACGCCGAGCAGGCCGAGCAGGGTGGAGAACAGATTATCTTGTGAATAATCCTTCGACTGAGCCTGTTGTTGCAAACACTGGCTGGAAACACCGTAACGTTGCTGGTAATCCGGCGACAGCCACAGCAGCATGGGCACGTGTTTTTGCGTATCCGGCGCAATGGAGTACGGCAGACCATGCAAATAAACGCCATTTTCGCCCAGCGATTCGCCGTGGTCGGACAAATAAACCAGGCTAGTGGTAAATTTGTCTTGTTTAGATTGCAATAGTTTTATCGCTTTATCAACGACATAGTCGACATACAGAATGGTGTTGTCGTAGGTATTGGTCAACTGTTGTTGCGTACAACTTTGGATTTCATTGGTATCGCAGGTCGGGGTGAATTTTTTAAATTCAGCCGGATAGCGGTTGTAATAGGTCGGGCCGTGGCTGCCGATGGTATGCAGTACGATAATGCCATCCTGTTTCAGGTTGTCGATGTAGCTGTCGAGATTATGGAACAGGACGTCATCGTAGCACTCGCCGTCGATGCACTGACCGCTGAGGTTCAGATCGGTGACGTTTTGGTGCGGTACGCGGTCACAGGCGCCTTTACAGCCACCGTCATTGTCGTTCCACAGCACCTGAACACCCGCGCGCTGCAGAATATCCAGGACGCCTTCCTGATGGTGGGCCAGTTCTTCATCGTAATGTGCGCGCGGCATATTAGAGAACATGCAGGGAACGGAAACCGCCGTTGCTGTGCCGCAGGAGGTGGTTTTCGGGAAGTACACCACGTCGTCCTGTTGCAGGCGCGGGTTAGTCTCCCGATCGTAGCCGCCCAGTGAGAAGTTGTCCGCCCGCGAGGTTTCGCCCAGCACGACAATTGTCAGATTCTTGCGCGGACCGTTATGCATCACCGCTTTCTGCGTGGCATCTTCGCCAATCTTCACCAGCGGCAGGTTGTCCATGCGGTGGTGAGCATACCAGGAGTTTACTGCCACAATGCTGTTGGAGGGGCTCAGGGATTTCACCAGCTCCTTGTTGTTACGGAACAGCGAGGCGTAGTCTTTATAGAACAACGCGGCCACCAGAATAATCAGTAGTGTCGAAACGGCGATATTGAGCAGACGCATCGCCGCGCCGCGCCACAGTGTGGCCGGTTTCTGGATTTTCACCCACCAGGCAATCAGTACTGCTAATACCCCGGAGAGCCCGAGGACGGCAATCATTTCGCCGGAGAGCAGAGCAAAGCTTTCCGCCGGCGTGGTGTCGAGGATATTGGTGATCATGCTGCGGTCGATCACCACGCCGAAGTTCCAGATGAAGTATTGCGCCGACGCGCTGAGCAGAATAAACAGGCTAATCACCAGCCGGTCCAGCTTCAGGAACGAAGCGAGGGTGGTGATGATATTCATCACGCTAATGGCCACGATCGGCATACTGAGGAATACCAGCCAGTTATGCAGGCTGTTGACCGGTAGCAACGGGAAAACCTGGCGATAAAATGCCAGGTTGAGAAAGATACCAATATAGCAAGCAAAGAGAATCAGATAAGTCGTGCGGCTGAAGACTGGCCGACGCAGAGGCAATAACGACATAATACCTACCCACAGTAAGAGATAAGTATAGAGTGCCAGCCCTATTTTAAGACAACCTTAAGATTTTAAGGTGCACCGAAGGTTGTTCCTCCGGCGCGCGGGATCAGCCCGGCAGCTGGATCGCTTTTTCCAGCGCCCCGCGGAGCAGCGCCCGGTCATGGCGATAGGGCACGTCGCTGGCCTCCAGCGGCGTCTGGATCACCAGCCGATCGTCGATGCCGTGGATATCGGCTTTTGGGCCAGCGATCACCGCATCCACCACCCGCTTGCCTACGTAGCGCTCCATAATCGCAATGCGCTCCGCCAGCGACAGTCGGGCAGCCGGGCTATGCTCTTTGCCGAGGTTATCGATAAACACCATCGGCGCCGGCGTGCGGCGCAACGCCTGGGCCATCTCGTCGAGCAACAGGATTGGCAGCAGGCTGGTGTAGAAACTGCCCGGCCCAATGAGGATCAGATCGGCTTCGGCGATAGCCTCCACCGCTTCGCGGGTGGCCGGTACCGGCGGGGTGAGCATTAGCTCCTGCGGTACGTTATCAAGCTGATCGATATTCACTTCGCCATAAACTTCATGGCCTTCATGATCGAGCGCCATCAAATCCACCGGTTGTTCCGACATCGGGATCAGAAAAGCGTCGACTTTCAGCAGGTTTCTGATCAAATTGATGGCTTCTAAAGGCCGCACGCTCAGGTGATCGAGGGCCTTTAACATCAGATTTCCGAGGTTATGTCCGGAAAGTTCACCATTACCGCTAAAACGGTACTCAAACATCGCCGACGCCACGCTCGGCTCGGCGATTAACTGATTGATGCAGTTGCGCATATCGCCCCAGGCAATGCCGCCTTCTGAGCGGCGGATCCGTCCGGTGGATCCTCCGTTGTCAGTGGTGGTGACAATGCCGGTCAGCCGCGAGCCGAGCGAGGAAAGGGAGGACATCACCCGGCCCAGGCCATGCCCGCCGCCAAGTGCGACCACCCGATCAAGGTCAGCGAATGTACGATTGCGCATAGAAATTCCTTATTTCATATAAACGGCCACACACTACCCGATCTACCCCTAAAAGACGATGGGAGGAGCCCGACAAACTGACCGATATCAAGGCAAAAAAATGATTTATGGCTATTCTGTAGCGAAAATGCACGAAGTTAGCGATATATACAAGCTTATATAGCGAAAACGCAAATGGCGAAACCGCGCATAACGCGCTACTATCGGCATAACCTGTTAACACTCTAGCCTCTTCGCCTGTGTCAAAAGATATGGCGGTTTGGCCGCGACGCCTCCGGTTGTCGCCAGGGCGTGGGAAGAAATGACCGCGTCTCCCGTATTTGGAAAGGTGTATATGGCCTCACAGCTTACCGATGCATTCGCGCGTAAGTTTTATTACCTGCGTCTGTCGATTACCGATGTGTGCAACTTCCGTTGCACCTACTGCTTGCCGAACGGTTACAAGCCCGGCGCCGTCAATAACAATGGCTTTCTCAGCGTAGACGAAGTACGCCGGGTCACGCGCGCTTTCTCCGCGCTGGGCACCGAAAAAGTTCGCCTCACCGGTGGGGAACCCTCCCTGCGCCGCGACTTCACTGAGATCATTGCCGCCGTGCGTGAAAACCCGGCAATCCGTCAGATTGCGGTCACCACCAACGGTTACCGCCTGGCGCGCGATGTGGCGCGCTGGCGCGATGCTGGCCTGACGGCGATCAACGTCAGCGTCGATAGCCTCGACGCCCGTCAGTTCCACGCCATCACCGGCCAGGATAAATTTCACCAGGTGATGGACGGGATTGACGCCGCTTTTGCCGCCGGCTTTGACAAGGTGAAGGTCAACACCGTGCTGATGCGCGATGTTAACCACCACCAGCTCGATACCTTTCTCGCGTGGATCCAGCCCCGGCGTATTCAGCTGCGTTTTATTGAGCTGATGGAGACCGGCGAGGGCAGCGACCTGTTCCGCCGTCATCATCTCTCCGGCATGGTGCTGCGCGACGAACTGCTGCGCCGCGGCTGGATCCATCAGATCCGCCAGCGCAGCGATGGCCCGGCGCAGGTCTTTTGTCACCCGGACTACGCCGGCGAAATCGGCCTCATCATGCCGTATGAAAAAGACTTCTGCGCGACCTGCAACCGGCTGCGCGTCTCGTCCGTTGGCAAACTGCACCTGTGCCTGTTTGGCGAAGGCGGTGTCGACCTGCGCGATCTGATGGCCGATGACCAGCAGCAGGCCGCGCTGGAGGCGCGGATCGCCGAAGCCTTGACCCATAAAAAGCAGACCCATTTCCTGCATCAGGGCAACACCGGTATTACGCAGAACCTGTCGTATATTGGCGGTTAATCGTTTTCGAAAGGAGCATTCAGATGAGCCAGGCTAGCGCTGAGTTTATCCCGACCCGTATTGCTATTCTTACCGTTTCCAGCCGCCGCGGCGAAGAGGATGATACCTCCGGCCACTGGCTGCGCGAGGCGGCGCAGGAGGCGGGGCACCATGTCGTCGATAAGGCGATCGTCAAAGAGAACCAGATCGGAAGAGCGTCGTGTA
>ERZ506228.197-NODE-197-length-11856-cov-6.08703_pt1 | contig 11856 bp, 10 predicted proteins | sample MGYA00512366_ERZ506228 | MGnify/ENA metagenome assembly ERZ506228
GCGCAACTTTTTAACTCTTGCTACTCTTTTTGGGTCTTATATTTTCTCTTATTTGTCTCAGTGATGGAGCAATGCGATGCGCATTTTTATCGATGATGGTTCAACCAATATCAAAATGCTGTGGGAGCAAGATGGCGAAACTTTCACCCATATCAGCCCCAACAGTTTTAAACGCGGCTGGTCTGCCACCTTCGGTTCAGGGAAGCCCTTTAACTACACCGTGGATGATGAAAAGTACTCATTCGACCTGATCACTCCCGATGCGCTCCCCACCAATAACATTGACTGGCAGTACAGCCCGTTGAACTCCATCGCTGTCCATCACGCGCTGCTGACCAGCGGTCTTGAGCCACAGGATGTTGAAATTGTGGTCACCCTGCCGCTGACCGAATTTTATGATGAAGATGCGCAATATCGCCTCGACAATATTGAGCGCAAGAAAAAGAGCCTGCTGCGCGACGTTAAACTGAATAAAGGCGTGGTGTTCAATATCACTAAAGTTACCGTGCGCCCGGAATCGATTCCGGCGGGTATTAGCCTGTGCGATGAACTGAAGCCTTCCCATTCGGTGCTGATTATCGACCTTGGCGGCACCACGCTGGATATTTCAATGGTCGCCGGGCAGATGACCTCGGTTTCGCGCATTTACGGCGACCCGAAGCTGGGCGTATCGCTGGTGACCGACGCCGTTAAGCTGGCGCTGGCCCGGGCGAATACCGACACCTCCAGCTATAACGTTGACCAGATTATTATCAATCGTCATGACGAAGAGTACCTGACCGACAACATCAACGATCCGGATGCGGTGTCTGAGGTGAAGAAGGTGATCAATAACAGTATCGAACGTCTGACCACGCGTGTCCTGACGGCCATCGATAGCTTTAAAGGCTATTCGCACGCCATCGTGATTGGCGGCGGCGCGCCGCTGGTTGCCGATGCGATTCGTGAACGTATGGGTCTGCGCGAGGACCGTTTCGTGGTGGCTGAAGAGCCGCAGTTTGCCCTGGTGCGTGGTCTGAAAATTATTGGCTAAGGAGCGTCTATGACTCTGGATCGCAGAAAAGTGCTGATTTACCTGCGCCCGGATATCAGCGCCAGCGAGCGCTTCGCGGACGCAAAAATTGAGGCCCATCACCGTGGCGACCGCGGCGATATGTCGCGTACCGCGCTGCTGGCGGGGCTGGCGTTAGGGGAAGTCGATAGCCGCTTGCCGTCAATGCTGGCGGCGCTGCTGGCGGAAGATACTAAACCGGAAACGCTGCGTAAGATGCTGGCCTCGTTCCTTGAGATCCAGCCGGCCTCTTCCGCCCCGGCAGCCGCGCCAGTGACCGCCCCGGCTAAGGCGCCGGAGCCGCCCGCGCCGGTGAGCGAGAGCGTTTCGGCGCGCAACCTCGCCGGTTCGTTACCGGATTAAGCGCTATTCCCGGTTTGCGCTATCCGGGAAACTCCCCGGCTTGCGCTGCGCTTAGCCGGGCTACTTTTTGCACTGTCCGGTAGCCCGGGTAAGGCGGAACGCCGCGACCCGGGAAATTCCCCGGCTTGCGCTGTGCTTAGTTTGTAGGCCGGGTAAGGCGTAGCCGCCACCCGGCATACAGGCGGCTCCCTGGCTGTGGCCATGCCCGGCGGCGCTACGCTTGCGCGGGCCTACGGATCCATTTCAATGGTGGGCCCAGTGCCGTTTGTAGGCCGGATAAGGCGTAGCCGCCATCCGGCATACAGGCGGCTGCCTGGCTGTGGCCATGCCCGGCGGTGCTACGCTTGCGCGGGCCTACGGATCCATTTCAATGGTGGGCCCAGTGCCGTTTGTATGCCGGGTAAGGCGTAGCCGCCATCCGGCACGAAGGCGGAACGCTGCCACCCGGGATGTTGCCCCTATCCGTGGGCGAGGAAGCGCGCCAGGCGCTGCTGCAGCAGGCGATTTTCGCGGGTCAGCCGCGCGTTCTCATCCAGCAGGGTCAGCGCCACCGCAATCCCCGGCCAGTCCAGCTCCAGCTCGTTACGCAGGCGTACCGCGCGATGGACAATCGTCACCGCGCTGTCGTCGAACAGCCAGGTGTCCGCCTGCGGCTGGTGTGGTTCAATCATCCCTAAGCCGACGATCTCCGTCAGCTCCTCTTCCGACACCCCGGTACGCAGGCACAATTCGGTAATGGTAAACGTCACTGTTACTGTAGCCATCAGGCTTTCCCCCATGTCTTACGCGGATCGAAGCTGGCTTCGGCGGCGGCCAATTGTTGCCAGAGCTCACGCGCTTTTTCATCTGGTTTTGGCGGCATGACAATTTTGATGACGGCGAACAAATCGCCAGTGTGGGCTTTGCTCACCAGCCCTTTGCCCTTGATGCGCAGGCGCTGTCCAGCCTGACTGCCCGGCGGCACTGTTAGCAGAATGCTCTCTTTCAGGGTGGGCACCGTCACTTTCGCGCCCAGCGCGGCCTCCCATGGCGACAGCGGCAGGACGATCTCCAGGTTATGGCCGACGATGTCGAACAGCGGATGCGGGGCAATGTGGATCACCAGCCACAGATCGCCGTTCGGACCGCCGTTTTCCCCCGGCGTCCCCTGGCCTTTCAGGCGGATACGCTGACCATCGACTACCCCGGCGGGGATCTTCACATTCAGCGTTTTCGGCGTTTCACTTTCGATCATGCCAAACACGTTGTACACCGGCAGGTTATAGCTGATGGTGCGAGTTTGCTCGGCCAGCGTCTCTTCAAGGAACACCGCCACTTCGATCTCCAGATCGTGGCCGCGCGCCGCGTGTTGACGACGGCGCTGATGCGCCTGCTGGCCAAACATGGAGGAGAAGATGTCGTCGAAATCTTGCTGACTGTAGCTCTGCTCGTGGGTCTGCTGCTGGCGACCGAAGCCGGGATCGTTGCGATGTTGCCAGAGCTGATCGTATTCGGCGCGCCGTTGCTCATCTTTCAGGACTTCCCAGGCTTCGGCGAGATCCTTGAATTTGGCTTCGGCATCGCTTTCTTTACTGACGTCGGGGTGATATTTGCGCGCCAGGCGGCGGTAGGCGGTCTTGATAGTTTTCAGATCGTCGGTTGGTTGCACCCCGAGAATGGCATAATAATCCTTCAATTCCATGATTTTATCTCATCTATGCTCAGTGCGGTGGTTACATATTCCCTGGAACAGGCGTCAGTATAAAGCGTAGGGCAAATGCGCCCTGAAGGGGAAGAAAAGTGGCGGAAACTTGACGCCGTCGGGGTCGGCGGCGCCGTGGATACGATTAGTCTTTCGCCTGCGGCCGTGGGCGGCGGCGCCATCCGGTGAATAGCACCAGCAGCGCGCCGATGGCGCCGGTCAGTCGTGCAATGCCCTCGCCAGCGCTGGGAAACAGCTGGCGAATGGTAGGGTCGCTGACCAGCATTGACCCGGCAATCCAGCCGATGAGCATCCCGCCCAGCAGCACCACCGTGGGAAAGCGGGTGAGCAGAACCAGCACCAGCTTGCTGCCGGCGACGATAACCGGAATGCTGATCGCCACGCCGAGGGCGACCAACGCAATGTGCCCTTTTCCCGCAGCAGCTACCGCCAGCACGTTATCCAGCGACATAATCACATCGGCAACGGTGATGGTGATCGCGGTGCGCCACAGGCTGCCAGAGCTGCTAACCTCGCTCTCTTCTTCCTCATTGCTGACCAGCTTGATGCCAATCCACAGCAGGAGCAGCGCGCCGACTATTTTCAGCCACGGCAGCGACAGAAGATACAGAGCGATCGCCAGCAGCAGAACGCGCGCCAGGATGGCGCCCACGGTACCGATGATAATCGCTTTGGTACGTTTCTGCGGCGGCAGTTTGCGGCAGGCCATGGCGATCACCACGGCATTGTCGCCACCCAGCAGTAAGTCGATGGCGACAATCTGCAGCATAATTACCGCCATGTCCCATTGTTGAAGAAATGCATACATATCGAGAGAAACCACCTGAAAAAAGAGCTAGAAAAACCGCTGCGCAGGGTACTCCGCCTGGGCCGCGTTGACCACTGGCGCAGACCTGCGCCGTCGCGCGGGAAAGAGAGAGCCTGAAAAATAAAGTTACGAATCAAGGCGCCGTTGGGCAAGGCTTCGGCGAAAAAGGGTGATATTTTGTCATCCAGACTCACCTGCCGTTCACTTATCGCAAGGATCCCCACTATGTCTGGCCACAAGAACTATCTCTCTGTCGCCCTGCTAAGCGCTGTCTTACTGCCAGCGATGGCCTCTGCCGCTGACGCGCCGGCGACCTTTACCCCGGAACAGGAGGCGCAAATCGGCAAAATCGCCGCCGACTATCTGGTCGCCCACCCGGAAGTCCTCCTGCAGGCGAGCCAGAAACTGCAGCAAATTCAGGCTGAGCAGCAGGCCAGCGCGGCCACTCAGGCGGTGCTGAAGAACGCCGCCGTGCTGACCCAGGATAAAAATACCCCGACCTACGGCCCGGCCAACGGCAAAGTCACGGTGATCGAGTTCTTCGACTACCAGTGCGTGTACTGTAGCCGTCTGGCGCCGGTGATGGAGCAGGTGATTAAAGCGCACCCGCAGACCCGCTTCGCCTTTAAAGAGTGGCCGATTTTTGGCGGCCGCTGGGAAAGCTCGCTGGAGGCAGCGAAAACCGGCCTGCAGATCTATCAGCAGAAAGGGGCGGATGCCTATCTGGCCTACCATAACGGGATTTACGCTACCGGCCATAACGAAGGCAAGCTGACGATGGCGGATATCCAGCAGCAGGCGAAGAAAGCCGGCTTTGATGCGAAGAAGGCCGCCGACGTCGAACCGGTGCTGCAGAGCATTAACGATCTGGCGCAGGAGATTGGCCTCAGCGGCACGCCGGGCGTGATCGTGATGCCGACCACTGGCGCTACGGAAGCCAGCATCACCGTCTTCCCGGGGCTGGCAGACAAAGCCTCGCTGGAAGCCGCCATCAAAAAAGCCGGCGGCTGATCCCCGGCGTCGTTACCCATACAGGCCGCCGACGGCGGCCTTGCTCTCATGCGTCATCGCTCTCTTCCTGCGGCGACGGTAACGCGTGGCTTTTTAAATCAATAATCTGCCCGATTTGATCGTGGTAAACGGTGAGCAAATTATAGCGGCTCATTTCCGAGATAATTTGCGGCGCGACGTTAAAGCTGCTCGCCAGCTCATCGTCGCGCAGAGCGAGCACCGCGGTATGACGCCGGGTACGGGCGCGGCGCCGGTTGTAGTGGTACCAGAGGATCAACAGCCAGCCGTTCAGCGCGGCAATCAGCAGATACACCAGCGCCGTATTCAGGGAGTCCATCAGCGATTCCCAGCGCGGGGAGGGCGGCGCGATAAACTGCATCAGCAAATTGGCGTACAGAAAGAACAGAAAACCGAGCCAGGCCAGCAGCGTTAAAACGGCGTCGACCAGCCGGGGCAGCACCCGATGTTCGGTTAAGATGAGCGTATTTTCATTCATCACAGGCTTCCTTTTCCCCGGTCCGGACTCACCCAGCGCGCGCGGGAACGTTGACGTTTCACCATCACTTTCGGAAAAGCGACCAGCGTGGTCAGCAGGCCGATCATCCAGTAGACCATCGGGAACCAGATCACCCAGAACAGCGATTTGGCGACCTTTTTCTCATAGCGCCGCTCGATATACAGGCTGACGACGAACTGCAGCAGGCACATCAGGCCGAGCAGCATGCCGGTGAATTCCGGTGGAAACAGGCTATGCACCGCCAGATTGTCAGGCAGCGGCATCAGGCGGCTGAGGATAAACAGCAGAATGGTGATCGCGTAGGCAAAGGCCCACAGCGTGGAGCAGGCATACTCCAGAAACAGCGGCCACATCCGGTGATGCTGCCAGTGAAACAGGCGGCGCAGATTGACCAGAAAGACTTCGGCGCCGCCCTGGGCCCAGCGCAGACGCTGCTTCCATAACCCTTTGAGGGTCTCCGGCATCAGGATCCAGCACAGCGCCCGCGGCTCGAAAAAGATGTCCCAGTGGCGGAGCTGAAGCTTCCAGCTGATATCAATATCTTCGGTGATCATATCCGGGCTCCAGTAGCCGACGTCCGCCAGCGCCTGGCGCCGGAAGGCGGCAATCACGCCGGAGACGGTAAAGACCCGGCCATAGATCCGCTGCGTCCGCTTGATAAGCCCAATGATCGACGAAAATTCTCCCACCTGAATGCGACCGATCAGTGTGGATCGGGTGCGGATCCGCGGATTGCCGGTGACCGCCCCGACGTGCGGATAGTGGATCAGCGGCGCGACCAGCCAGGCCGCGGTATCCCGGTCCAGCAGGGCGTCGCCATCGATACAGACCAGCAGATCGCCGCGGGCGGCGGCGGCGCCTGCTTTGAGTGCCACCGCTTTTCCCTGATTGGCGGCCAGGTGGATCACCCGCAGCCTCGGCTCCTCCTGCGCCAGCTGCTGAAGCACCTGGGCGGTGTTGTCCGAAGAGCCGTCGTTAATCGCGATCACTTCGAGATTGGCGTAACGCTGGGCCAGCGCTGCGCTGATGGTTTCCCGGGCGTTTTTCTCCTCGTTGAAGCAAGGGATCAGGATCGAAATCAGCGGATTGCCCGGCAGCGTCGGCGGCGGGGTATCCTCACCCCACGGCCAGTGACGTTCCAGCTGAAACCAGAAGTACAGACCCCCGGTGATCCACAGTACCGACATAAACAGCGGCCAGAAAAAGACAAAATCGAGGATAAGCTCGCCGGTAAATACCGCTGCGACACCTAACGGCAGCCCGAATACGAGGCATAAAATGCACAATGCGATAATGCGATCAGTCATGGTCAGGGTACCACCAGGAAGAAAATTGCGGCCTGATACGAGAGATATCAGGCTGGTTGTTAATAAAATCGTCAGGGTAGTAGCCGTAGTTTTTGACGCCGTTCAGCCGCAGCAAACGCATCCAGTCCGCCAGCTGCTGGTCGGGAATGGCGTTTTGCTGGCGTCGATTCCAGTCTCTCGCCTGCAGTTCAAAGATGGTTTTCTTCAGTGCGCCCGGGTGGCGGGCGACGGCCTGCACCAGCCGCGTCAGCCAGGCCTGGCTGGCGTCAATCGGCACGGACTCCATCAGCGGCATCGCCATGGGGACCGTCCAGTCATAGGCTGCAAGGAAGTCATCCAGATTCTGCGCAAACCAGGCTTCGCTTTGCGGCTCCAGGATCGGCAGGGCGAAGAGATTACGCGCCGTTTTCACCTGTGGGCCGCGGATGGCCTGCACCGCCTGGCGTAGATCCAGAGTGAAGCGGGTCAGGGTTTGGCTTTTGAAACGCATCCATGCCTCGCGCTCTTGCGGACGTTGGGGCACCGGGTCGGCATCGTGCGCCATACCCGTCTGCCGCCAGGCGGCGAGCGCCTCCGGGCTCACGTCTTCAAAATCGGTCAGCACGGCGTCGTCGTGAAACAGAATCCCGCTGAAGCTGGCGTGTCGGGCCAGATCTTCGTAGATGTCGGTGATCTGCTGGCGAACCCGGGGATCCCAGGGCGACAGGCGGACGTACGGCTGGCGGGCAACTAATGCCTTCCCGGTTTGCGGATCCCAGCGCTGAACGCGCGGCAGATCGGACGAGAGATCGAAGGCCAGCACCGGCATCCAGGCATAAACCTTCACTCCGCCGCGGGTCTGTAACTGCCAGGAGACGAAGTTAAACAGGTCGGCGCGCATCGGCAGCCAGCGGTTGGGGAAATAGAGCGACTTGACCGTGCCGTCGCCCTGCGGGTCGGAAAAGGCCTGCAGGAAGACATGACTGATTTTCATGTCATAGACGCGCTGTACCAGCTTATCGATATTCTTTGCCTGCTGGACGGGATTGGGATCATAGACATAGTCCAAATCCACATGCATCACCCGAACAGAATCGGCTTCCTGAATCTGGGTCACGGCGTTGGCAAAGGCCTTGATCGACGGATTCCCGGCGATCAGCAGGCGCGGAATATTGTCCAGATCATGAACGTTGCCCAGGCCGTCGTTCAGCGTAAATGCCAACTGATAGCCCTGTTGTTTCGCGATGGACAGGGTCGTGCCGCTGGCGGCGCCGTAGGGCCACACCCAGGCGCGCGGCGCTTTCCCTGCAACCTCGTGGATTTTCGCCGTCACTTTCTGCACGTCATCGGTCATCCGCTGGATAAACTGCGCGTCGCTTTCATAGCGGCCGGTGGTTTTATCCCAGCCGCGGTTGGCGGCGGCAGGCTCGCGGCTGCCCTGCGGATTGGCCGGCAGACCGTAGTGCGAGGCCCAGGTGTGAGCGCCGATCTCCACCAACGGTGAGCGGCTGAGCTCGCGCACCATCTTCCAGGTAGCGAAGCGCTCGCGCGGCGTCATCAAGCCGCCAAAATTCACGGGCTGGCCAGCGGGAGTGTCCACCCAACTGCCCACCGGCGCCCACAGCGCCGGGACGTTCCAGGCCTTAAGCAGCGGCCATACGCGGGTATAAAAACTGCTGTAACCATCGTCGAAACTGAGGAGAAAAGCCTTAGGTGGAAGAGATTTAACTCCTTGGTTCGCATCCAGAATGTCCTGGACGCTAATTGCATGGTAGCCATGATGCAGCAGCCAGGCGATCTGCTCATTGAGCGCGCTGGTGCGCACCGAAAGATAACGCTGGTCGGCGGCATCGTCTTCGACGTCATGGTAGGCCAGCACCAGAAAGCGATCCGCCGGCCAGGGTTGATTGGCCTCCGGTTGGGGGCGCTGCTGCGGGGCGAGGAAGGGAACTTCCTCAGCACGCACGCTGAAGATAAGGCACAGCCAGACGAGAAGCATCAGGCCATTGCGCAGGGTCGTGTTCAGCATGGTCATCCTTAAAACCGTATATTTGCATCAAGAGTGATAGCGAGATTGTTTTCGCGTTTACCGTCGTAGGGGCGCTTATCCCAGTTCAGCATCACCCCGGTGTCGACGACGTTGTTCCAGCGCAGGCGCTGGCCGTACCCCAGTATCGTTATCGCCCCAGCGGCGTGATTTTTTTGCCAGTAGCCGCCGCCGCCGGCGAGTAACTGCTGGCTCCAGACGGTGTCATAGCGCTGATAAAGCGTGTGATCGACGGCCAGCGCCGCGGTGGCGGCGAGGTCGCGCGCCGGACTGTAGTAGGCGGTGTCGGTGCGGCTATTGGCGCTGGCCGACAGACCGGGCTGCAGATCCAGCGTTAACCATGGCGTCTGCCAGAGGCGTTCTTTACCGGAAAGGGTGTACTCCTGACGACGGTTGTGGTCGGTAAAGCGGCTGGCGGCCGCGCTGATGCGGTACTCCCGGCGTTCGTTTTGATACCAGCGCAGCCAGCCTTCGCCGCGGTTAGCGCTGACGCCATTGCGTAACGCGCGCAGCGGCGTCTGCTGCGAAATTCGCTCCAGTTCGCCGCCCAGTTGCCAGCGATCGCTAACGTCGTGCGCGGCTGAAAGGCGGAGGCCGGGCTTGTTCTCGCCGTGAAAATTGACGCTGGAGAGCTCAAGCTCGCCCCAGTAGTCGCGCGGACGCCATTCAATACCGGCGAACAGCTGGCGACGGCTGCCTTTCCCCTCCTCAAAATTGCCTTCGGCAAAGCGGTGGCCGCCGAACAATCGCCAGCTGTCGGCTAGCGGCGGGCTGTAGATCGCCGTCTCAAAACTGAGGTCATGCGTGCCGCTCACCGGGTTGTCAGAATGCAGCCCTTTGCCGACGCTCAGCCGCAGCTCAGAGAGATGGTGGATCTCGCGCGCCTGGGCTAAGCGTTGGGTATTCAAATCCCGTGGCGATCGGGCGACGACATCGTCGGTCAGCAGATCCATTTGCCGCCACTCCTGCAGATCGAGGGCGACCCAGGCCTGCTGGCGCTCCAGCTGCAGGCTGGTGGGCTCCAGAGATTCCGCCGCTTTTAGCTGGCGTTCGGCTGCCCGTGGCAACCCTCTCTCCTGCAGAAGGGCGGCATAGTCTATCTGCAGGCCCTGGTTTCCAGGGGCTGTCTCTGCCAGGCGCTGCATCCGGGTTTCGGCCTGCGGCAGGGCGTTGGTGGCCGCTAAATAGTGCGCGTTAAGCGACTGTGCGGTAAGCCAGTCGTCGTTCGGCTGTGGCGTTGGCGAGCCGTAGAGACGACGGATGTAGGGCGCATTTCGGGTGAGGCGGGCGACATACCGTTGCGCAGCCGGATACTGACCGGTGTCCAGCAGCGCGTAGAACAGCTCGTGTTCCTCATTCTGTTGGCTTGTCAGCCACGAAGGATGTTGTTGAATGAGCGTCAGCGCAGGCTCAATCTGTTTAAGGGCGATATAAGAGGAGATGACCCAGCCGATGGCCCAGCCGGGCACGGCCTGCTGCTGCGCGATCAGGCTTTGGTATTCGCGGATGACCTGCGCGTACTCGGCGCTGGCGTACAGCGCGCCCAGACGGTCAATGCGCGCCCGGATGATGTCGGACGCAGCCTGCGGGTCGGTGTGCCAGGCGGCAATCATCGCGTCATACTGCGTGAGCGCCGTGCGGGCCAGCGCGTAACGCGCGTCTTCTTCACGGGAAGGCGTATCGGCAAGGCGCACCAGTTCGGCGGCGGCGTTCAACTGCAGATGGCGCTTTTCCGCAGGCGTCAGTTCGACGCTATCCGCCAGGCCGAGAGCGGGGGTATCAATCCGGTTGCGGGTTAGGGTCGCCATCAGGCTGGCCAGCGCGGCTTTGTTTTGCGGTTCACGATCGAGGATCTGCGTGTCCACCAACAATTGGTCCCAGCTCTTGCCCAGCCGCAGGTAGACATAAGAGAGTGTCTGCAGATGCGCAACGCTTGCCTGCTCGGCCACCAGGCGACGCGCTTCGCTAAGCGCCTCGCCGTCCCTGCGAGCATCGGCCAACGTTTTGATATAGCCGATACGATAGTCGTCACTGTCAGGGGCCTGGCTGAGAGCCTGCTGCCAGAGGGTGAGCGAGGCTTGCCACTGTTTCTGGTTGCGCAGGGCCTGCGCCGCGGCGGCGGTACCCCGTGCGGGAATCGGCATATAGATCTGGTAGCGTCGCCAGACTTTCACCACTTCATCGTCCTGACCGGCCCAGAGAGCTACCTGCAGCCAGTCCGCCACCTGAGAAGGGGCTAAGGCATGCCGCAGCTGGTACTGCTGAAGGTAACTGAGAAAGGGGCCGTACTGGCCTTCACGTGCTTGCAGGATCTGCTGGTCATAGCGCGAATCCGCTCCCTGAACCAACGCAGGAAGGAGCAAAAGCAAGCCGATTGACAGCGAGAGTTTCGTGTTGCGATTAAACAATAACGTATTTGAATAAGGTGATCTTTCCATTTCTATTTGCCATATGTTCATCAAGAATCCATTGCACAACACGACCGTCCTTTGACGGTGAGTTAAAGGATGAGGATGGTCCCATTTAGCTGACTGGCACTGCCGGTGAATGACTTATTGCAAGCTATTAAACATATCTCCGGTTGATAATTGGATGGATAATTTATACCCGATATGACAGCGGATAAATATGGCTTAATGATGAGCTGCGTTTTAAGATAAATCTGTAAAATCGCCTTAATTAACACGGTGATGTTGAACGGGGTTTTGTTAACTGACTGAAATAGATAAAAAATAATGCTGGGTGAAATTTTGTTTCAAAAATGACCTGGAACATATATAGGGGAAGGGATAAGCGTTTTTTGCGGATATTTAAGATGATTTCTGACAAAAATTCTCAATAGCAAAAAAAGCATCTTTTCTGTGGGATTTTTTTATTTATAATTAATCCGTTTATTTTCTATCAGCACCTAAGGAGGTTTTTCTCAGCCTGATTCAGATGCCGCGCTAATGATAAATCACAGCTCTCGTTATTTTCACCGCCATGCGAAGCGTTCCATAGGGCGAAGGATACGTCTGGTTGACGAGAATTTGTTGATTAAATGTAAAAGGGACGAATTGTGGCAACTTCAA
>ERZ506228.203-NODE-203-length-11492-cov-5.01609_pt1 | contig 11492 bp, 9 predicted proteins | sample MGYA00512366_ERZ506228 | MGnify/ENA metagenome assembly ERZ506228
GATCTTGACTGAAGAAGTGGTGGAGGGGTGCTGCAGAATGCTGGAGAACGGCGCTGCCCGGTAACAGATCGCAGATGTGATAGGTGTAGACGTGAAAACTATCTACAAGTACCTGCCTGCTTCTGAATAATCATTATGTTACGTCGGTGCGCCTGATCGATAGCTGGAACCTGTATTGATCAGATCCCACAATGAATCTACTGTATATAAAAACAGTGTTTAAGGGGGGGGGTGAAATTATGCCGCGAAACTCAGATATCGAAATAGCCTGGCGTCAGGCAATTGTCATTGAGCCTAATGGCCGTCGCACCGTGACAACGTCCGGTTTTATCCGGGAACTCGCAAAAGTTAACTGGATATGGTCACCGCGGCAGGCTAACCAGTGGATAGAGCACTACGTGACAACATTCCGCGACGTCTCAACTCAGGAAGGTGACGATCGCATATTCCAGCTTTACAACCCGAATGGAGGGCTGTAATCGTGGGCTTTCCATCACCCGCGACGGATTACGTCGAGCAGCGACTGTCAGTTAACTCGATCTGCAATGTTGGTCCTAACACATTGTTGTTTGAAACCAGTGGTGGATATGCCGTGGTTGATGTCTCTCTGAAACCTAAGCAGGGATGCCAGGTGATGGTTAGCTATGAAGGGCACAATCAGATAGCGAAGCTTATGGGGAAATCTTTGATAACGGAGGATGGAGAAGCGATCGAGGGAGAGGCCCTAGATGATGTTACCGTTGCCGGAGTGGTGACGCACATTATCGTGGATGTGAGAAGTGACAGCGTAGCGGTGTGATCCCGAAGCTTCCCCGTCGAGCACTCGAAAAGGTTAGCAACGGTTTGATCTTTAATGGATGCAATGGTAAGCGTTGGCAGCAATAAAAGTGGCTATTTATACTCTTAACTTGTTGATATTAATAGGAAAGATGGCATTGCGTCGTAAACAGGAATCGTATTCGGTCTCTTTTTATTCCCCATAGATATCAGGAATCTACAAGGGTGTGACCGAGATTATGCGAACTTTTCCCCAGTTTCCACATTGCGGTCGAATCCACTTATAACACAACAAAACGCGCTCTAACATTCCTTTTACATAAAATTCAGAGCATAACGAACGATTTTTTATCATGTTCATCCAGACAGTACTTTGTTGTGGCATACTAAAACTGACCACTGCTTAGCGCTTTTGCGCTATGAGTCTTCCGATTCGTTGGGTGGCCTGGCTGGGTACTTTTCTTTGAACGCTAATCTCATCTCCAGTAACCCCGCAGGCCGAGCGGCAATACGCGGCGAAATCAACATTAAAGAGTATGCGTAATGCATACTCTTTAAAAAAATCACTTTTTGATGATATCTTTTATTTTCCTTAGCGGAGCTGTAATCTTCCATGATGAGGACTGTTTTAATGCTGAAATATGACTTTTGATCTCATTAATTTCACTCTCATGTTGAATTTGCATTTGTCTCATCTCATCTTTATATTGCCTGGCAATATCCAGATTGGTGTATTTAAAACAATCAAGCATATGTGTGAGGAATTTATTATATTCAGGGAGAGCCAGTAAATGATTGTTGGGTGGGTTGTTTATTAATTCAGATACACATGCATAGTAGCCATTAAGGTGATTGTCACCTTTTTTCTGAGTCATAACGGAACCATGCCGTACTCGTCTTTGATAAAGCTTCTCTTTGATGCAATATACCGACGGATTGTTATGCAGAAGTAACATCGTAGTGAATATGTTATCCTCATGAATGATTCCTTCCTTAAACTTTATATCCTGGGAAAACTCTTTTTTGAATGTATATAGACAAGGGCTTACTATATAATTGTTTTCATTCATTGCTGTTTTAAAAAACTCAACGCCGGTGAGTGCTTTATCTGCTAATGACTGTGCCCTTTCATAGATGGGATTGAACTTGGTTGTTAACAGTTCATCATCAAAGAAAACGTCTGACTCGAATAAAATAACGTCTGCCTTACTTTCAGATATGACCTCCAGCAACCTATGTAAGGTTTTTTTGTTAAGTTTGTCATCGCTGTCTAAAAAAAGGATGTAATCACCAGTTGCTTTATTAATACCAGTATTCCGGGCAGCGGATTGACCCTTATTTTCAGTGTGGATTTTATGAATAAAATCATCTTTAAAAGAGTTGATGATATCCCCTGTCCGATCGGTAGAGCCATCGTTTATAATGATGATTTCTATATCATGAAACGCATTGTCAAGAACCGACTGAATGCATTCTTCTATATAAAGTTCAGCATTGAATGCTGGAATAATTACCGAAAATTTCATCTTAATTACAATTTCCCGCGAACATTGTTAAGGATGTTTTTGTTATTAACGTCAGCATTATAGATGAATTTCCATAGAGAGGCTATATGGATAATCAATAAAAATCCGAAGACTCCGCCTGTTTTAAGACTAATGCCCTTACATAGGATGATTTCATGTCCAGCGGAAAAGCAACCTTTGTCTCTAGTTTTGAGATAAAAAATCACCTTGAAAGCTGGTCAAATAATATAAGTCACCATATTAAATAATGGAAATGTGAAGTGCCATGGATAATTTAGACACTTCTGAGCCATTGATAATATTGATTTTATATTCTGTCGATAACACCTGATGACGCGAACTATGCCGCGCTTACGGTTATAGAACATTTCGACATAATAAAAATATCGCTGCGCGCTGCTTCCCGTGTTCCATAGATTTTTTACTTTATCGGTTCGCGGTTCAGGCGGCGGAATATTTCGCCCACTGCGTTGCCGTGACAGTTACCGCGACGGCTCATACTGCCCCGCAGACCGGATGGTTTCCGCAGCGACTGCCACTCATGGCTTGCGTACTGACTACCGTGATCAGAAAGAACCAGCGCCGGGTTTTAGGGATTACGCCGCCACACGGCCAGCAAAGGTATATGCAGGGCAATATCCTTTCTCATCGAGTTGTATTGACCAACTGATAACATTGTATATGAGCAGGCCAACAATCAAAATACAACCAGCCTTTGGTGGTTCGGATGTAAGCGATGTTCCTTACCCAAGATTCATCCAGTTCATTCGGTGTGAACTGCCGCTTGAGTCAGTTGAGTGCTACGATACTGGCTTCCCCTTTACTCGCTCATGGGCTTCGGTACCCGATCAGAGTCTTTATCTCTGCGCGCGTTATCAACCGCCAGACCGGGTTTATCCTGCAATGTTGCCCGCTTTCTCGCAGGTCGAGTGGGATGGTGCGATAACCATAGACGTAGCCGGACTCCGGCCAGAACTTTTTTGATTTGTCCGTCAGCCTCAGAGCCGCCTGATGCTGTGGTGAATGCGGCTGCTAAAATCAGATGTAAAACCAGATCGGATGAGCATTCCCCACCCGACAGAGTAGACGAACAGGCCTGGAACAGAAGTTGTCACCGGTAAAGACGTCCATCAGTCGAACAGCTTCGTGAAGTATACCGCGGTGTTTTAATCTGTCCCGCTCGTCAGTAATCCGCTTCGGTTTATTCTGGAGTCGGCGGCTCTCGGCCTGAGCCTCCGAATGCCATTTGTTGGTGGACGAGTCCGGCCCGTGCGTCTTTATCCAGGTATAGCGACTAGGGGGAGTGAAATTGAGACGTGTTTCAATACTGGAAACAGAATGGGCACGATCAACATTCTCTTCGACTGCTTCACTTTTAAACGCTTCAGGATAACGCTTGCTGCGCATGACTTGGGGAAGGGAAGAAGAAAAGAAAAACCTGCACCTAAACAGGCCCGGCGTGCAGGTTAACTGGCGGGCCAACATCGGAAGCCTGCTAGTATACATATTTGTATGATAAATAACATAAGCAAAATCTAAACGATTTGGCAATTCATGCGATTAGCTCTCTCAGCGCAAGCGTGTGGGAAAAATAATAAGCAAAAAAGCGGTTTGCGGTGTACTGATTTATTCAGGAACGCTAAAGGTGGGGTATATCAGACTTTCAAGATAGCCGAGCAAAAGCCAAATTTCATCGCTAAAAATAAACCAGAGGCAGCCCAGCAGAATGACCGCAAGAATAATCAGCAGAAAAATTTCGGTTTTACTCATCATGCCAACCACTATTCAACGGCGCCAGGGGCCATGATAGTAGCGAAATAACGACCGAATTAGCAAACGCCGCGTTTTTCATACGGCGTCATTAGCAGCAAAATTTACTGGCCGGGGTGGGGGAGTGTCAATATTGCCACCTGCTCCTTCAGCTGATCCAGCAGCTGGAATCGCCGCCGATATTCAGCCCGTTTTTTACTGGCGATGCTCTCCAGCGATTTTCTTTCCAGACATAGCGGTAGCCGCCAGCGCCAGGGGCTTTCCGGCTGGCCGTCGATAGACTGCCAGAACTCGTCGTAGCTGGCGTGGAAATGGCGGCCCTTGCTCAGGCGATAGCGCAGGGCGCGGAACACGTGACCATTATCGCTAACGCCGTAAATGGCCGTGATTTGGCTGCGCGCGGCCAACAGCCAGATAAACTCCAGCAGCAGGCGCTTCGGAAACAGGCCGTAGCAGGCGCGAGTCGCCTGCTTAATCACCTCATGCGAAACGTGACGTCGCGGTCCCTGCAGACCGCCGATAACCAGCTGCCAGGCATCGTCATCCCGGGTTACGCTGAAGGTGGCGCTGGCCAGCAGGGTGTGGTCGCTGTCGCGCAGCCACAGCGTGGTTTCACCCTCACGTTCGGCCTTTCCGGCTGAGGAGGCATAAAGAGTGAACTGGCTGTCGTCTTTGCCGTTTAACGTTAGCAGCGGAACCTCATTGACAGCGGTCATAGCGTGCGCCAGCCGCGATCCGCGTAGCGTGTCGATATAGCAATAATGGCTTATGACCGCCGTTGCCCGCTGCCAGGCATTGAGATCGCGTGTCAGGTACTGACGATGTACTTTCCCCGGCAGCGTGGCCTGCGCGGCCAGCAACTGGTTAAAATCATCCCGGGCGCTGAGTGCTTCCAGCATAGCTTTGGTGGGGCTATAAAATAAGGCTGTGCGTAACAGAAACTTAAAACGGTAATTTTTCTGCCGCCAGATGGGGGCAGGAGTTAATCTGCCCATCACCAGATCGGCAATAAGATGCGAGCGCGGCGCTAGCACGCTGGATGAATGCAAGCTATTGTCTGTCACGATAAACACCTCGTTGTTCTTTCCTCCTATTTTAAAGCGAGCCACTGACAAGCTTAATCCTCTGGCCGACTATATTTCCCGTTTGTTTAAAATCGATTGAGGTGTAAATAAAAATCACGGGGGATTCGGCGCAATTACCTATAATTACAGCAGAGAGGTAATTATATGTATCAACGTATTAACGGCAGCGAATGGCGTAATATCTGGCTAATGGGCGATCTGCACGGATGCTTTGCGCTGCTGATGAATCGCCTGCGTCAGCTGCGCTTTGATCCTTGGGCCGATCTGCTGATCTCGGTGGGCGATCTGATCGATCGCGGACCGCAGAGCGCCGATTGTCTTGGCCTGCTGCGCTGCCGCTGGTTCAGGGCCGTTCGGGGGAATCATGAGCAGATGGCGCTGGAGGCGCTGGAGAGCGGGGATATGGCACTCTGGCAGATGAATGGCGGCGATTGGTACGCGCGAAGCCATGCACAGCAACGGGCCGACGTCGATCGGTTGCTGGCGTACTGCCAGCGGCTGCCGTTGATTATTGAAGTCGAGTGCGCAACCGTGCGGCATGTGATCGCTCATGCCGATTATCCGGCGCCGGTCTATCACTGGCAGCAGCCGGTGGATCCCCAGCGGGTATTATGGAGCCGCCACCGCCTGAGCGAACATCTGGCGGGGCGTCATGGCGCTATCGCCGGGGCTGACCATTTCTGGTTTGGTCATACGCCACTTCAGGCGCGTTATGACCACGATAACCAACACTATATTGATACAGGCGCTGTGTTTGGCGGGGCGCTGACGCTGGTGGCGCTGCAGTCGGCAGGCTAAAAGTCGCTGTATTCGCTGGCGGGTTGCCAGAAGCCATCAATAAAATCTTCTATCGGATAGCAGCCGCCGTGGCGGATCCGCTGATCCTCCATTGCCACTAAGCACTGCGTTTCCTCGCGGTAGACGTCAACCACAATGTCCTCGCAGCCGCCATCCAGATAGCAAATAAACAACACTAAGGCAAACATCCTGGCCTCATGCTCGGGTTCACATACTATTTAGTGTAGGGGATGACGGCGGGACGGGGAAATAAATAACCCGTCTCAGGCGACGGGTTCATTGGTGTCAGGCTAGGCGCATGACCCAGGCATCGGATTGGCGGTCGTAATGTTTACGGTAGAGGACGGAATGTTCGCCATTGAGAATGGCGGGAACGCTGGTATCGGCATCCCAGGCGTCAAGTTGCATACATAAATCTGGATCAGATTTGCAGGGAATGCTTAACGTTCGCTCACCCTGATGGTCACCGTGCAGTTCGGCGTCGTCTATCTCAAACGCGCCGATGCGGACATTGGTTTTACTCATCGCTTCACCCCATTTTTCAGCTGAGTTGTGGTACGACCAGTTGTGGCCGTCATTTTTCAGCGTAGTCAATGGGGCGAAAACCGCCAGTCAAAAAGTGCGCATTTTCTGCACGACGTCACACCTTGCCGGTAAAAAGTTTTCCATCGCGCACCAGCTCGCGCGGATAGCTGTTCTTCAGTCGGGAGCCGACGCGCTTCGCCAGGCCCAGCGGGACGCCCTGGAAGGTCACAATGGTTTCATCCTGCTGCGGCGGGGTCTGCGGATAGACATCGCGCCCGCGATACCACTCCTCCGCTTCCTCCTGCGTCAGCTCAAAGGCACCCTGCGGCGCGGCAAAGGCGATAATCGCCTCATGCTGCCAGCGGTAACCCTTATTGTGCAGCTCCGCCAGGCGCACGCCGATGCGAGAAAAACGCACCTTGCCAAACAGAGGCTCCATCGACTGTGGAAATAGCCACAGCTCTTTATCCCGCTGCCACAGCGTATGGCTTGCATCCCATTCCAGCCCAACAGCCCTGGCGGCGGTAGTCGCCGCGGCAGCTTCCCGCCCTTTTAGCGGAACAAACGGGAATTTGCCGACCTTATAGCCTGGCGCCGGGAGCGGATCGATCGCCGCCGTTTTGCGCAGCCGCGCGACAAAGAAGCCTTCGCAATCGTAGATTTGCGGAAAGACGTGCAGAAAACCTTCAGCAGTTAAAGCGTCGACCGCGCCGGGAAACAGCTCTCCCAGCGGCTGGATCTCCACCGCCTGCGGATAGCGGGACAGCAGCCACTCAATGACTGATTGATTTTCTTCGCAATTCAGGGTGCAGGTGGAATACACCAGCGTCCCGCCAGGGCGCAGAGCATGGAAGGCGCTGTCGATAAGCTCGCGCTGGGTGGCGGCGATGTCGAGGTTGCTATCCGGCGACCAGTTTTTCAGCGCGTCAGCGTCTTTACGTACCACGCCTTCGCCGGAGCAGGGGGCATCAAGCAGGATGGCGTCAAAGGCTTCGGGCAAGGCCGCGCCGAACACCCGACCGTCGAAATGGGTCAGGGCGACGTTGCTGATGCCGCAGCGGCTAATGTTGGCATGCAGCACTTTCACCCGGCTGGCAGAGAATTCATTGGCGAGAATGCCGCCGGCGTTGCGCATTCTGGCGGCAATTTGGGTCGTCTTTGACCCTGGGGCGGCGGCAACGTCCATTACCCGACCGGGCTGCTCATTATCGGCGAACAGGGCGGCGACCGGCAGCATCGAACTGGCTTCCTGAATATAGAACAGACCGCTGAGATGTTCGGCAGTACTGCCCAGCGGCAGCGCGTCGTCATCCTCTCGCTCGATCCAGAATCCTTCTGCGCACCAGGGCACCGGCGTGAGCTGCCAGCCATAGGGGGCGACCAGAGAGAGGAAATCATCGACGCTGATTTTCAGCGTATTAACGCGAATACTGCGGCGTAGCGGGCGCTGACAGGCGGCGATAAAGTCGTCGAACGAGAGATGCGCTGGCATGGCCGCGCGCATTTGAGCGAGAAACGCTTCAGGGAAATAGACAGTATTTTCAGCCACAGGCAGCGCACCACAGAAAAAAAGGGTGCGTAGTTTAGCATAAACGCCCCGGTGCGGGACACCGGGGCGTGCGTTTGGTCATCTTCCCGCCTCCGGATATGGCCGGGGCGGGAGAAGGGGAGAGGGCATTACTGTGGCAAGGCAGTGCCCCATTCCCGCCACTCTTTCGGCTCGCTCTCCTGCAGCAGGAAATGCTTGCCATCCTGGGCCTTCGGCGCCAACGGCGTCCCCGGCGGTGTGGCAAAGGCGATCCCGCCGCGGATAAACTGATTGAAGGTGCCGGTTTTCACTACCCCGCCAATCAGACCGAAGTCGAGGCTGTAACCTGAGGCCAGCCAGAACACCGAGTTATTGCGTACCAGGTACTGGTAGCGCTTACTGATGCGCAGTTTCACCATCACCCGGTCAGACATCGAGCCCAGCGACAGTCCGGTGACCGTTCCCACTTCCAGCCCGCGGAACAGAACTGGCGTACCGATGCCGAGCGAACCGGCTTCTGGGGCTTCCACCACGATGTTCAGACCGTCGATATAACGCGAATCGCTAATCGTCGTATCCTGGATCTCAAAATCCCGTCGTGCCGGGCCGCGGCCGGGCTCCACGTTGATATAGGACTGGAACAGGGTGTCCAGATGCTCGACGCCCGCGGCGGAGATTTGCGGCGTGATCACTGAGAAGCGGGTCCCGGCGCGGGCGAAGGTGCCAACGTATTCCGGATAGAGCACCGCTTTCGCCTGTACCTCGTTTTTGGCGGTGATAAGCTCCAACGACTGGATCTGACCGATATCAATGCCAAGGTAACGAATCGGCATCCCGGCCGCCATTTTCCCGGCGTCGAATGCATGCAGGGTGATCTGGCCGCCCACCGCGCGCGCCGCCGTTTCAGATGCATAAAGGATACGTTTGTTGTTCAACCGCGCGTTAGCGCTACTGCCGTTGAGGTTATCAAAACTGATGGCCCCTTTAATGGCGCGCGCCAGCGGCGAGGCCTGCACGGTGAGTCCGTTACCGTCAAGTTTGACCTTCGCACCGCCTTCCGCCCAGAAGACGCTGTTGTTGGTCAGCAGGTAGCGGTACTCCGGCTTGATATGCAGATCGATATCGAATGCATCCTTGCGTGGTTTCACAGCGATGATCTCGCCGACGGCAAATTTACGATACAGCACCACCGAACCGGCCTGAACATCAGGCAGGGTTTCCGCAGTGAGGCTTAACGTGGTGGTCGGTACTTCGCTCAGACTGTTTTCCTGCGCCTTTTCGAGGTTAGCGTACAGCGGATAACTGCTCTGCATTTCGCCTTTTTCACCCGGGATCACCCGAATTCCGCCGTTAATCCACTCGCTGGCGCTGGCGCCCAGCACCTGGACACCGTCGAGCCCCACTTTGACATCCAGACGACTATTCACCACAAACTTGCTGTCGCCGCGAATAAGATCGCGGTACTCCGGGGCAATGGCCACCTGGAAAGTTACCCCTTTGGCCGTCAGTTTACGCTCCAGCACCTGGCCGACCTTTACTCCGTGCAGCACCAGCGGCTGACCGCCATCGATGCCGTAGCTCTCCGGCGCCCAAAGTGTGACAGTGGCAACGTTGGGCTCATCCAGCAGCGCTTTATCCGCCGGCATCACCGAGAAATGATTGCGTGGCTCGCCTTCGCCGGGCACCAGCTCAAAGGTATTGCCGGTGAGCAGGGCACTGACGCTGGGGTTGTCGAGGGAGAGCTTCGGCTTCTTCATCTGAATCAACGTTTTTTCCCGCAGCAGCGTAACCACGCTCGGGTCGACGGTCATCTCGCCAGTGACTTTGCCGCCGGGATTAAGATTCAGTTTGCTTAACTGGCCCACTTCCAGCCCCTGATACATCAGCGGCGTCGAGCCCGCTTTCAGGCCATCGCCGTCAGGCAGATCCAAAGTGACCACCACGCCGCGCTGGCTGTGCGCCAGATCTTCGTACAGGTGATATTCATCATTTTGCGAGGCGACCTGCGAGTCGCCGGGAGAGTCAAAGGCGATAGCACCGTTCACCAGCGCGGACAGGTTTTCCAGCTGCACTTTGGCCCCGCTCAGGCCGACATCGGCCTTGACACCGGAGACGTTCCAGAAGCGGCTGCCTTTTTTCACCAGGTTGGTAAACCGGCGCTCGATCAGCACATCAATGGTCACCCCCTGATTATTGACATTCAGGGTGTAGTCATACACCCGCCCGACCGGGATCTTGCGGAAATAAACCAGCGAGCCGCTGTTCAGAGAGCCAAGATCCGGCGCCTGCAGATGGATCATCAGCTCGCCGTTGTTGATGCGGTATTTCGGCTGGGTGTCGAGGGCGACGAAGTGATCTTCGGGCTCACCTTTGCCCGGCATCATGCCGATGTAGTTCCCGCCCACCAGCGCATCAAGGCCCGATACGCCAGCCAAAGAGGCTTTCGGCGTGACCAGCCAGAACTGGGTCTCCTTGCGCAGCGCATCTTTCATATCGCGTTTGATGCTGGCCGAAACCTCAATCTTACTCAGATCCTTACTGAGGCTAATATCCTGGACGGTGCCGACCTCCACCCCCTGATAGCGGATCGGCGTCCGTCCCGGCACGATGCCGTTCGCGGACTGGAAATCAATCGTAATCGTCGAACCGCGGTCGTCAAAGCTGGTCCAGATAAGCCAGGCGGCAATCAGCAGCGCGATGACCGGCAGCAGCCAAAATGGCGAAATACGGCGTTTGGTTTTTATTCTGGCTTCAGTCTGCGAAGCGGGCGTTTCCTGACTCATGTGCGTCCCAAAGTAAGCGGCTGTCCAGCCATTCAACTGCAAGAATAGTTAAAATTACCGCGCCGCCAAAGTAAACCGCAGCCGGCCCCATGGTGAAGGCGAGGAGCTGATCGCGATTTATTAGCGACATGGTGAGTGAGATAACAAACAGATCCAGCATCGACCAACGGCCAATCCAGGTGATTAGCCGCAGCAGCAGGATGCGGGTGCGCAGGCCCTGCTCGCACTTGAATTGTATGCTGACCAGCAGGGTAAATAACACTATAACTTTGGTGAATGGCACCAAAATACTGGCGATGAACACCACGCCGGCAATGGCGACATTGCTGCTGGCCAGGGAGATAATCCCGGAAAGGATTGTGTCGTCCTGGCGTGCGCCATTGACATAAATGATGGAGATGGGCAGCAGGTTGGCGGGCAAGAGGAAAATCAGCGAGGCTATCAGCGCCGCCCAGCTGCGCTGCAAGCTCTGAGGCCGGCGATGATGCAGCGGCGTGTGGCAGCGCCGACAGCGGCCGCGCGCGTCGCGATAGCCGGTGTAGTGGCAGCCGGTGCACACCTGCAGATTATTATCGGCGCGGGTCGCCGGACGCTCGGGATAGAAACGCTCCCATAGCTCTTCGACGTTCATATGAATAAGCGTCAGGATGCTCAGCAGTGTCAGGGAGATAAACGCCACCAGGCCGATGCAGATCGGAAG
>ERZ506228.209-NODE-209-length-10948-cov-5.42137_pt1 | contig 10948 bp, 10 predicted proteins | sample MGYA00512366_ERZ506228 | MGnify/ENA metagenome assembly ERZ506228
ATATCATAGTTGTTCTGGTGGTTAGCGATGTAGATCGCGTTGCCATAGCTTTCCGCGTCGGCAGGTTTGCGTAGCTCTACCTTGAGGCCAAATACCGGAGATAAACGGCCAAACAGATGGCCGAAAGTGGCAACGTGTTTTGGATTACGCGGGCTGAACAAGCAGTACAGACAGCCAAGTACGCACACTACGATGCAATAAATGACCACGAAAATTACTCGAAAAATGAATAGCATAGCTACCTCTAAAACCCAAACCGCTTAGAATTATTCGCTGCTGGCAGAAGGCAGGCTCACAAGTTCTGCGCAGGCCGGGACCGTTCTTCCTGGGTCCCTGATGATGGACATTGTTAATCGCAACGCCTGAATAAACAACGATTTTGCGGCATTTTTTCGTCTCCTCCCGTCAAAGACGGGAGGAGACGCGCTTACTCTTCGCTATCGCCTGCCGCGGCGCGGCGCGGCGAGTCAATTTCCACACGGTCAATCTTCTGCAGCCCGCGCATCAGCGAACCGCGGCGGCCGCGCTCGCCGGTGACTTTTTGCAGCTCTTCCGGACGCAGTTTGATCTTCCGTTTACCGACGTGAATGGTCAGCGTACTCTGCGGCGGCAGGACAAACAGATGTGCGAGACCGTCCTGGCCGGCGGCGGCTTCCGCCGCAGGAATGTTGATGATTTTGTTGCCCTTGCCCTTCGACAGCTGCGGCAGATCGCTAACCGGGAACATCAGCATCCGCCCGGCGGCGGTGATGGCCAGCAGCATATCGGACTCATCCTCAATCACCAACGGCGGCATCACGTGGGCGTTGTCAGGCAGGGTGATCAGCGCTTTACCGGCACGGTTGCGCGCCACCAGATCGTTGAAGGTGCAGACAAAACCGTAGCCGGCGTCGGAGGCCATCAGCAGTTTCTGATCGTCGCCTTCCATCAGCATATGTTCCACAGTCGCGCCCGGCGGCAGCGTAAGCTTACCGGTCAGCGGCTCTCCCTGGCCACGCGCAGAAGGCAGGGTAATCGGATCGATGGCATAGCTGCGCCCGGTGGTATCGATAAACACCACCGGCTGGTTGCTCTTGCCCTTCGCCGAGGCTTTCCAGCTGTCGCCCGCCTTATAGCTCAAGCCCTGGGCGTCAATGTCGTGCCCTTTGGCACTGCGCACCCAGCCCATCTGCGACAGGACGATAGTCACCGGCTCAGACGGCAGCATGTCATGCTCGCTCATCGCTTTCGCTTCTTCACGCTCGTGAAGCGGCGAGCGACGGTCGTCGCCGAAGGCATCGGCATCGGCCTGCAGCTCTTTTTTCAGCAGGTTGTTCATCTTACGTTCAGACGCCAGAATCGCCTGCAGCTGGTCGCGCTCTTTTTCCAGCTCGCTCTGCTCGCCGCGGATCTTCATCTCTTCCAGTTTGGCGAGGTGGCGCAGCTTTAATTCGAGAATCGCTTCCGCCTGGGTTTCGCTGATGCCAAAACGCGACATCAGGGCTGGCTTCGGTTCATCTTCGGTGCGGATGATCTCAATAACTTCATCAATATTGAGAAACGCCACCAGCAAACCTTCAAGAATATGCAGGCGCTTCAGCACTTTCTCTAACCGATGATTCAGACGGCGACGCACGGTATCGCGACGGAACACCAGCCACTCGCTGAGGATCTCCAGCAGGTTTTTCACCGCCGGGCGTCCGTCGAGGCCAATCATATTGAGGTTGATGCGGTAGCTCTTCTCCAGATCGGTGGTGGCGAACAGGTGGTTCATCACCTGTTCCATATCCACCCGGTTGGAGCGCGGGACAATCACCAGACGGGTCGGGTTTTCGTGGTCCGATTCGTCGCGCAGATCGTCAACCATCGGCAGCTTTTTATTGCGCATCTGTGCCGCAATCTGCTCCAGCACTTTGGCGCCGGAGACCTGATGCGGCAGCGCGCTGATCACCACCGCGCCGTCCTCTTTACTCCACACCGCGCGCATGCGCACTGAGCCGCGTCCGTTCTGGTAGATTTTGCGAATTTCCGCCCGCGAGGTGATGATCTCCGCCTCGGTCGGGAAATCCGGCCCCTGAACGATATCCAGCAGTTCGTCGAGGGTCGTTTTCGGCTGCTCAATCAGCGTAATCGCCGCTTTCGCCACTTCCCGCAGGTTGTGCGGCGGAATATCGGTCGCCATGCCCACCGCGATGCCAGTGGTGCCGTTCAGCAGGATGTTCGGCAGGCGCGCAGGCAGCATTTTCGGCTCCTGCAGCGTACCGTCAAAGTTTGGTACCCAATCGACGGTGCCCTGCCCCAGTTCGCTGAGCAGCAGTTCGGCGTATTTCGACAGGCGGGACTCGGTGTAACGCATCGCCGCGAAGGATTTCGGATCGTCCGGCGCCCCCCAGTTCCCCTGGCCGTCTACCAGCGGGTAGCGGTAAGAGAACGGCTGCGCCATCAGCACCATCGCTTCATAGCAGGCGCTGTCGCCGTGCGGGTGATATTTACCCAGTACGTCGCCGACGGTGCGGGCGGACTTTTTGAATTTGGCGCTGGCGTTCAGCCCCAGCTCGGACATCGCATAGACGATGCGACGCTGGACCGGTTTTAAGCCATCGCCAATAAACGGTAATGCCCTGTCCATGATCACGTACATGGAGTAGTTCAGGTAAGCATTTTCCGTAAATTCATGCAGCGCAAGGCGCTCTGCCATATCGCTCATTAATCGTGGATCCTCAATCTGGGTACCGACCGTTCGGACGGCAAAACTACCCGCGATAATACCCGATCTCACGCCCTGAGTCACAGGCCGTGAGATCGGCTGAGGATTCCGTCACGCTTAATCAGGCCAGCGGCAGATAAATATCGGTTTGCAGTTCATGCTCAGCCACCTCATGGACAAAATTGAGGTAACGGAAGTACACCGGAAAATCTCGTAACGTCTCGCCTGAAGCGGGTAACCAGTCGCGATAGAGAAACCAAACGCTGTTCGCCAGCGTGTCCAGCGAGCCGTGATGGCGCACGACGGCGCAGCGTCCGCTGGGGATTTCGCCGTTAATCACGCCAAAGGCGTTTTCACCGACCGGCCCAGCGACCGTACCGCAGATATCAAAACGAAATGCCTCCTGCGGGGTAGTCTGCGGATCGTCCCAGGCGATCCCCCAGGTATCGCTGGTGGCGACGGGCGATAATCCGCTCGTCTTACGCCAAGCGATAAAACGCGCGGCGGTGGCGTTGACAAGGCCCGGGCTGCCGCGATGTTGCAGTACGGCTATCCGGGTGGTGGGGAACGAAAGAATGTTGACGTCCATCGACGTTTGCTCCTGTAGCGTATGTTTCGGTACGCGTCGATGCCACTCGGCCCAGTCCGGTTGTTGACGGAATTGGGTCGGGCTTTGGTCAAACGCGGTACGGAAGGCACGACTGAACGACTCCGCATTCTGAAAGCCGGCATCAAGGGCAATATCGATGACTTTATCGCGGGGGTTAAACGCCAGGCGCCAACAGGCGCGTCGCAGACGCAACCACTGAATATACCGGTACAATGGAATGCCGGTATAAGCGCTAAATTGCCGGTGAAAATGGTAAGGCGAACTGTGCGCTATCGCGCTCAGCGTCTCCAGCGACAGCGGCTCATCAAGATGGCGCGCAATGTACCTACAGACGCGCTGGAAGCGCCCGACATACGCCGGGCTGGCCTTAATATCGTTCATCGTCTCCTCCTCGCGACATACTCTGACAGAGCGAGGATCGCGGTTCCTGACCGATCTTGCGCTTATCCGACGGAGACTTATGGCGCGATTTTACGGATCTGTTTAACGTCGATCTCTACCGAGTTCCAGTCCTTATCGACTTCCCCCTGAATTTCTACTGTGTCCTGCGGGCCAACGGTCACGCCGTTCCAGCGCTTGTGGTCGATATCGACATTGATCACCCCGGAAGCATCCTGGAATTTATAAAGGTCATCAGAGATGCGCTCGACGATTTTACCGCGCAGGGTCACCCAGGTGTCATCACGCAGCGACTTGGCGTTTGCCACGGTGGTCACCGCGCCGCTCGGCCCGGTGAAGCCGCCGGCCTGGGTGGTAGTGGTAGTAGACGGTCCGGTGAATCCCCCCTGCCCGGCGGCCAGTACCGGCATGGAAACCAAAGCAATAATCGCGGTCATCGCAGCAATTTTTTTCATCTTATATTCTCCCTTTTGTGTTGGTATGGCTCCTATTACGCCCGACAAAACTTAACGACTTCTTAAGCGGAAAAAAGAAATTTTAATGCTGTACATCACCCGCTTCAACGCGGTTTACTGCGCAAGGAAACAGGATCGTTGGAGGGAAACATGCGCATATTACTGGTGGAAGATGACAAGCTTATCGGCGACGGCATCAAAGTCGGGCTGAGCAAAATGGGCTTTAGCATTGACTGGTTTACCGCCGGGCTGGAGGGCAAGAACGCCCTGTACAGCGCCCCCTACGACGCCGCAATCCTTGACCTCACCCTTCCCGGCATCGATGGCCTCGATATTCTGCGCGAATGGCGCGACAAAGGCCGCCATGAGCCGGTGCTGATCCTCACCGCCCGCGATGCCCTTAACCAGAGAGTGGAGGGCCTGCGCCTGGGCGCAGATGACTACCTGTGCAAACCTTTCGCCCTGATTGAGGTGGCGGCGCGCCTCGAAGCGTTGATCCGCCGCGCTCACGGCCAGAGCAGCAGCGAGCTGCGCCACGGCAAGGTGAGCCTCGACCCGAACCGCTTAACCGCCAGCCTCGACGGCGAGAGCCTGGTGCTAAAGCCGAAAGAGTTCGCCCTGCTGGAACTGCTGCTGCGAAATGCTGGTCGCGTACTGCCGCGTAAGCTTATCGAAGAAAAGCTCTACACCTGGGACGACGAGGTCTCCAGCAACGCCGTGGAAGTTCACGTCCATCACCTGCGCCGCAAGCTCGGCAGCGACTTTATCCGCACCGTCCACGGCATCGGCTATACCCTGGGTGATGCATGAAACGACTTGCCCGCCTGAGCCTGCGCCTGCGCCTGACGCTGCTTTTTGCTGTGCTCACCGCGGCCGCCTGGGGAGTGGCCAGCGTGATCGCCTGGCAGCAAACCAGCAAAAAACTGGATAAGCTGTTTGATACCCAGCAGTTGCTGTTCGCCCGCCGCCTGAGCGCCATGCATTTCGATGAACTTCGCGCCCCACCCTCGCTCGGAGAAAAGAAAAAAGTACGCCACGGTCACATCGACGACGACGCGCTGGCGTTCGCCATCTTCACCCGCGACGGCAACATGGTGCTTAACGACGGTGAGAACGGAGAAGATATTCAGTGGAATTCGCAGCGCGAGGGGTTCAGCAATGGCTATCTGCGTGACGACGATGACGAGTGGCGTTTCCTGTGGTTAACCACCGCCGATGGCCGCCACCGCATCGCCGTCGGTCAGGAGTGGGATTACCGGCGCGAAATGGCAATGGATATCGTGACCTCGCAGCTGACCCCGTGGATGATCGCTCTGCCGCTGATGTTCGTACTACTTATCGTGTTATTAAGCCGCGAACTGGCGCCGTTGAAAAATCTGGCGCGTACGCTGCGCCTGCGCGCACCAGACTCAGCGGAATCGCTCAGTGTGGAGAAGATCCCCTCCGAAGTCCGCCCGCTGGTCGAGGCTCTGAACCAGCTGTTCCAGCGCACCCATGACGCCATGCTGCGCGAGCGTCGCTTTACCTCGGATGCCGCCCATGAGTTACGCAGCCCGCTGGCAGCGCTGAAGGTACAGACTGAAGTCGCCCAGCTCTCTATGGACGATGCAGAAGGGCGTGAGAAAGCGCTGGCCCAGCTTCACCAGGGGATCGATCGCGCCACCCGGCTGGTGGATCAACTGCTGACGCTGTCGCGGCTGGATTCGCTCGCCCAGCTGGACGACGTGCAGAAGATCGCGCTTGATGACCTGTTACAGTCAGCGGTGATGGAAATGTACCACCCGGCACAGCAATCCGGCATTGAGCTACGCCTGCATCTCAATGCCAGCAATATCGTCCGCACCGGCCAGCCGCTGCTGCTCAGTCTGCTGGTGCGCAACCTGCTGGATAACGCGGTGCGCTATAGCCCGCGCGGCAGTCAAGTCGATATCACGCTCAACGCCCGCGAGTTCCGGGTGCGCGATAACGGCGCAGGCATTAGCCCGCAGGCGCTCTCACGCATTGGCGAGCGTTTTTATCGCCCGCCGGGGCAGGAGGCGCCGGGCAGCGGCCTGGGCTTGTCGATCGTCCGGCGCATCGCCTCGCTGCACGGCATGCAGGTTGATTTCGCCAACGCGCGCGACGGCGGCTTCGAAGCCCGCGTGTACTGGTAGCGAGATTATTGCACATTTGGCAAAAGACTTTGCACATTTTGCTCATTTTACTGCCCCGCTTCGCGGGGTAAGATCGGTGGCAAATTTTCATATGTGAGGGTAAAAAATGAGCAACATCCTGATTATCAATGGGGCGAAAAAGTTCGCACACTCTAATGGCCAGCTGAACGACACCCTGACCGAGGTCGCGGAGAGTTATCTACGCGACGCCGGACACGATGTTAAAAGCGTTCGCGCCGAAAGCGAGTACGACGTAAAAGAAGAAGTGCAGAATTTCCTGTGGGCCGATGTGGTGATCTGGCAGATGCCGGGCTGGTGGATGGGCGCTCCGTGGACGGTGAAGAAATATATGGATGATGTCTTTACCGAAGGCCACGGCTCGCTGTACGCCAGCGATGGCCGTACCCGCTCCGACGCCAGCAAAAAATATGGCTCCGGCGGCCTGGTGCAGGGGAAAAAATACATGCTTTCTCTGACCTGGAACGCGCCGATGGAAGCCTTCACCGACAAAGAGCAGTTCTTCCACGGCGTCGGCGTTGACGGCGTTTACCTGCCGTTCCATAAAGCCAATCAGTTCCTCGGCATGGAGGCGTTGCCGACCTTTATCGCCAACGACGTGATTAAAATGCCCGATGTCCCACGGTATATCGCAGAATATCGCAAGCATCTGGCGGAAATTTTTGGTTAACTAGAGGTCTAGCTCTACATATTTCGAGTTATTCGAACCTGGAGTATGACGAGATCCACACAGAAGGAGTTGAGTTAACCATGTTAACAGTGATTGCAGAAATCCGTACCCGCCCGGGCCAACACCACCGCCAGGCGGTTCTCGATCAGTTCGCGAAAATCATTCCGACCGTTTTGCAGGAGGCCGGCTGTCACGGCTATGCGCCCATGGTAGATCATGCCGCCGGCGTCAGCTTCCAGACCACGGCCCCCGACTCTATCGTCATGGTGGAGCAGTGGGAAAGCGTCGCCCATCTTGAAGCACACCTGCAGACGCCACACATGAAAGCCTGGTCGGAAGCGGTCAAAGGCGATGTGCTGGAAACAACCATCCGTATCCTGCAGGCTGGCGTTTAAGTCCGCCGATTCAGTATTGCAATGAAAAAGGGAGCCAAAGGCTCCCTTTTACGTTTGGCGCTCGTCCGGACTTATACGTCCAGATCCGCCATATCGCCCTTCTCCTGCAGCCAGTTGCGACGGTCTTCGGAACGCTTCTTGGCCAGCAGCATATCCATCATCGCCGTGGTCTGCTGCTCGTCCTCATCGCTTATCACCAGCTGCACCAGGCGGCGGGTATTCGGGTCAAGGGTGGTTTCCCGTAGCTGCATCGGGTTCATCTCACCGAGACCTTTAAAGCGCTGGACGTTTGGCTTGCCCTTCTTGCGCTTCAGCTGCTCCAGCACGCCAGTTTTTTCTTCTTCCGTCAGCGCGTAGTAGACCTCTTTACCAAGATCGATACGGTACAGCGGCGGCAGCGCCACGTAGACGTGCCCCTCTTTCACCAAGGTACGGAAATGTCTTACGAACAGCGCGCACAGCAGGGTGGCAATGTGCAGGCCATCGGAGTCAGCATCCGCCAGAATACAAATTTTGCCGTAGCGCAGCTGGCTTAAATCATCGCTATCCGGGTCAATACCAATCGCCACCGAAATGTCGTGCACTTCTTGCGAAGCTAACACTTCATCGGAAGAGACTTCCCAGGTATTAAGGATCTTGCCTTTCAGCGGCATGATCGCCTGATATTCGCGATCGCGCGCCTGCTTGGCTGAGCCGCCCGCCGAGTCCCCTTCGACGAGGAACAGTTCGGTGCGATTCAGGTCCTGGGCGGTACAATCCGCCAGTTTCCCCGGCAGCGCCGGACCGCTGGTCAGCTTTTTACGTACCACTTTTTTGGCGGCGCGCAGACGACGTTGGGCGCTGGCAATAGCCATTTCTGCCAGCTGCTCTGCTGCCTGGACGTTCTGGTTCAGCCACAGGCTGAAGGCATCTTTCACCACGCCGGAGACGAACGCCGCGCACTGGCGCGACGACAGACGCTCTTTGGTCTGTCCGGCGAACTGCGGATCCTGCATCTTCACCGACAGCACGTAGGCGCAGCGATCCCAGATATCTTCCGCTGACAGCTTCACGCCGCGCGGCAGGATATTACGGTACTCGCAGAACTCACGCATTGCGTCCAGCAGCCCCTGGCGCAGGCCGTTGACGTGCGTCCCCCCCTGCATGGTCGGGATCAGGTTGACGTAGCTTTCGGTCAGCAGTTCGCCCCCTTCCGGCAGCCACAGCAGCGCCCAGTCCACTGCCTCCGTCTCGCCGGAGAAAGTGCCGACAAACGGTTTTTCCGGCAGCAGCGGCAGGCCATTCACCGCTTCGCTCAGGTAGTCGTTAAGGCCATCGGCATAGCACCAGCTCTGTTCGCTGTTGTTAACCTGGTCGCGGAAAACAATTTCCACGCCCGGGCACAGCACCGCTTTCGCTTTTAACAGGTGGGTCAGACGTGAAACGGAAAAGCGCGGGCTGTCGAAGAAACTTTCGTCCGGCCAGAAATGGACGCTGGTCCCGGTGTTGCGTTTGCCGCAGGTGCCAGTGACGTGCAGGTCTTCTACTTTCTCACCGTTTTCAAAAGCGATGCTGTAGACCTGACCATCGCGGCGCACGTTAACTTCCACCCGTTTTGACAGGGCGTTGACCACCGAGATCCCCACCCCGTGCAGGCCGCCGGAAAACTGGTAGTTTTTACTGGAAAACTTACCACCCGCATGCAGCCGGCAGAGGATAAGCTCAACCGCCGGCACCCCCTCTTCCGGGTGGATGTCGACCGGCATCCCGCGCCCGTCGTCGATCACTTCGAGAGACTGGTCGGCATGAAGGATAACTTCCACGCGTTTGGCGTGGCCTGCCAGCGCTTCATCCACACTGTTATCAATAACTTCCTGACCAAGATGGTTAGGACGGGTGGTGTCGGTATACATGCCCGGACGGCGGCGCACCGGCTCAAGCCCGGTGAGTACCTCAATGGCATCAGCATTATATGAAGATTGCGTCATGGTGTGTATTCGTAGGTCGTTCAGGGCCGTTTAGCGCAGGCCGAGAAATTCGATAATCTGGGTGAAATGATCGTCAAAGCCGACAAATGCGTGATTACCGCCCTCCTCCACCGTCTGCCGGCAGGAGGCGTAGTAATGAACGGCCTGGCGGTAATCAAGCACTTCATCCCCGGTCTGCTGCAGCAACCAGAGTAAATCCGGCGCTTCGAGCGGGTCGATTTGCATGACTTTGAGATCGTAAATATGGCGAGACTCTAGCACATATTGTTGCCCGGTGTATGGATTCTCATTGTGGCCGAGAAAATTGTTTAGTAGTTCAAACGGCCGCACCGCCGGGTTAACCACCACCGCCGGCAGCATAAAGCACTGCGACAGCCAGGTCGCGTAGTAGCCGCCCAGCGACGACCCTACGACCCCCAGCGGTTCGCCGCCGTGCTCCAGCACAATGGACTCCAGCAACTCCGCCGTTTCCGCCGGATAAGGCGGCAGCTCCGGCACCACCATGGTGATGTCGGGATAGTGCTGCGACAGCCAGGTCTTTAACGCCATCGCCTTCGCCGAGCGCGGAGAGCTGTTAAAGCCGTGCAGATAAAGGAGCGTCGCCATCAGTAGCCTTCTGAAGCAATATCCGGGTGGAACTCGGCGCCTTCCAGCCGGCACACTTCGGTGGTCAGCGTCCCGTCAGGATGCAGCTCCAGCCAGCGCCAGCCCGGCGACACCGTATCAAGGGTGAAGTTGGCGCAGTGCGGTTTGAACTGGACGCAGGTCGACGGCGTCGCCATCATGCGCCGACCATTCCAGTCCAGGTCAAGCTCCTGATGAATATGGCCGCACAGCAGGTGCTTCACCCGCGGCCAGGCGCTCAGCGCGCTGTCCAGCGCACCGGCGTTGCGCAAGCTATGTTGATCCAGCCAGCTACAGCCGGCCGGTAGCGGATGGTGATGTAACAGGAGTAAGGTATAGCGCTCCGGCGCTTCCGCCAGTTTCTGTTCAAGCCACTCTAGCTGGAAGTCGCTCAGTTCCCCATGGGGAACGCCAAACACCTGGCTGTCGAGTAGCAGGATCTGCCAGTGGTCGCCGAGAAACACGCGCTTGGCCGGGGAAATACCCGACTCCTGCAGCGTGCTGTACATCGCTGGCTGGAAATCATGGTTGCCTGGTAGCCAGACGCAGGGTGCAGCAAAACTCGCGATACCCTCAGCAAAATGCTGATAGGCCGCGGAAGAGTGATCCTGCGCCAGATCGCCTGTTGCGACAATTAAATCGCATGGACGCTGTGAGGCATGAATAGCCGACAGTACGGCCTGATAACTTTCCCAGGTATTAATGCCTAACAACGTTTCATGTTTTTCAGCAAACAGGTGAGTATCAGTAATTTGTAAGATCCTGACTCTGGCCTCACCAGCCAGAGGTAGGTTTAACAGGCTTTCCAAATGGTGTCCTTAGGTTTAACGACGCTAACAAACCGGAATCGCCATCGCTCCATGTGCTAAACAGTAACGCAGCCAGTCGGCCAGAAACTGGTTAATTTGATGCTTTTCGTCGCGTTGATGCAACTTTTTATTAGGATAATCATACCGCGCTTTGAAGCGAAA
>ERZ506228.220-NODE-220-length-10586-cov-6.12174_pt1 | contig 10586 bp, 8 predicted proteins | sample MGYA00512366_ERZ506228 | MGnify/ENA metagenome assembly ERZ506228
CGCGCCACCCGCCGTTTTCTTACTTAGTGATACGGCTCTGTGCATCTTTCAGTGCAGCATCGACAGTCTGGCGACCGCTGGCGGCGTTGATAACCGCGGTACGAACGGCATACCAGAAGGCAGACATCTGCGGGATGTTAGGCATGATTTCGCCTTTCTGGGCGTTCGCCATGGTGGCAGCGATGCGCGGATCTTTCTCCAGTTTTTCCTGGAAGGATTTCAGCGCCACGGCACCCAGTGGTTTGTCGTTGTTAACGGCTTCCAGACCCTGATCGGTCATCAGGTAGTTTTCGAGGAACTCTTTAGCCAGCTCTTTGTTCGGGCTGGCGGCGTTGATCCCTGCGCTCAGCACGCCAACGAACGGTTTAGATGGTTTGCCTTTAAAGGTTGGCAGCAGGGTCACGCCGTAGTTAACCTTGCTCTTATCGATGTTAGACCACGCCCACGGACCGTTGATGGTCATCGCAGTTTCGCCTTTGTTGAAGGCCGCTTCCGCGATGGAGTAGTCGGTGTCGGCATTCATGTGCTTGTTCTTGATCAGGTCAACCAGGAAAGTCAGGCCCGCTTTCGCGCCTGCGCTGTCCACGCCGACGTCTTTCACGTCGTACTTGCCGTTTTCAAACTTGAACGCGTATCCACCGTCGGCAGCGATCAGTGGCCAGGTGAAGTACGGTTCCTGCAGGTTGAACATCAGCGCGCTCTTACCTTTCGCTTTCAGTTCTTTATCCAGCGCCGGGATCTCTTCCCAGGTCTTCGGTGGGTTCGGCACCAGGTCTTTGTTGTAAATCAGGGACAGGGCTTCGACCGCGATCGGGTAGGCGATCAGTTTGCCGTTATAGCGAACCGCATCCCAGGTGAACGGGTAGAGTTTGTCCTGGAACGCTTTGTCCGGGGTGATTTCCGCCAGCAGGCCGGACTGTGCGTAGCCGCCGAAACGGTCATGTGCCCAGAAGATGATGTCCGGGCCGTCGCCGGTTGCCGCAACCTGCGGGAATTTTTCTTCCAGCTTGTCCGGGTGTTCTACGGAAACTTTAATGCCGGTGTCTTTCTCAAACTTTTTACCCACTTCAGCGAGGCCGTTGTAGCCTTTATCGCCGTTAATCCAGATAACCAGCTTACCTTCTTCAATTTTCGCGAGGGCAGAGGCGGAAAACATCATCGTGGTCAGTGCCGACAGCGCGAGGATGCGAGCGCCAGTTTTGATTTTCATATACCCGTCCTTTTTGGTGATGTACTCGTGGATACACTTCGGTGGCTTAACGATGATGAGTTTCCTTTTTTAACAACCCCTTTCCATCCTCCCCGGGTCTACGCCCCACCCGCTGGTTGTGTGATCTCCATTGCAAAAACGGCCGTATTGCGTCCTGGAGCACAGAAAAAAGTGCCCAATTTTGTTGCCTCCATCACGAAATCACCCGCCATCCGCCATCCCCCGCGGCGAGAGCCAATCTCTCATCCTCCCATCTCCTCCCCCATAAAAAAGCCGGGGGGTGGAGGATTTGTCCGCGTAATGAATGCCGCATAGTCGACCCATCTTGAATGTGACTGTTAGTGACAGGTTGTAACGAAGGGAGAAGGGCATGGCGAGCGTACAGCTGCGAAATGTAACGAAAGCCTGGGGTGACGTGGTGGTATCGAAAGATATCAATCTCGATATCCACGAAGGGGAATTCGTCGTGTTTGTCGGGCCATCGGGCTGCGGCAAATCTACCCTGCTGCGTATGATTGCCGGGTTAGAAACTATTACCAGCGGGGACCTGTTTATCGGTGACACCCGCATGAACGAGATCCCACCGGCAGAACGCGGCGTTGGGATGGTATTCCAGTCTTATGCGCTCTATCCCCACCTTTCCGTTGCGGAAAATATGTCGTTTGGCCTGAAGCTGGCCGGCGCGAAAAAAGATCTGATTAACCAGCGGGTAACCCAGGTTGCGGAAGTACTGCAGCTGGCCCATCTGCTGGAGCGTAAACCGAAGGCCCTCTCCGGCGGTCAGCGCCAGCGCGTGGCGATTGGTCGTACGCTGGTGGCAGAGCCAAGCGTCTTCCTGCTGGATGAGCCGCTTTCCAACCTCGATGCCGCGCTGCGCGTTCAGATGCGTATCGAGATCTCTCGTCTGCATAAGCGACTGGGCCGCACCATGATCTATGTGACTCACGATCAGGTGGAAGCGATGACCCTCGCCGACAAGATCGTGGTCCTCGACGCTGGCCGTGTGGCGCAGGTTGGGAAACCGCTGGAGCTCTATCACTATCCGGCTGACCGCTTCGTTGCTGGCTTCATTGGTTCACCGAAGATGAACTTCCTGCCGGTCAAAGTCACCGCGACGGCTATCGATCAGGTACAGGTTGAACTGCCGAACCGTCAGCAAATCTGGCTGCCAGTGGACAGCGCCAACGTGCAGGCGGGCTCCAACATGTCCTTAGGTATCCGTCCGGAGCATTTACTGCCCAGCGATATCGCCGATGTAACCCTCGAAGGCGAGGTCCAGGTCGTCGAACAGCTCGGCCACGAAACGCAAATTCATATCCAGATCCCCGCCATCCGTCAGAACCTGGTTTACCGCCAGAACGACGTGGTGTTGGTAGAAGAGGGAGCCACATTCGCCATCGGTTTGCCGCCAGAACGTTGCCACTTATTCCGTGAGGATGGCACCGCTTGTCGTCGGCTGCATAAAGAGCCGGGCGTGTAAGGCTTCCCATTAAAAAAAGGCGCGAACCCGGCTGGCGGTACACCGGCGAAGCGTGCAAAGAAAAGCAATGATCTCAGGAGATAGAATGATGATTACTCTGCGCAAACTTCCACTGGCGGTCGCCGTCGCAGCAGGCGTAATGTCTGCTCAGGCGCTGGCTGTCGATTTCCACGGTTATGCTCGTTCTGGTATTGGCTGGACCGGCAGCGGCGGCGAACAGCAGTGTTTCCAGGCTACCGGCGCCCAAAGTAAATACCGTCTTGGTAACGAATGTGAAACTTACGCCGAATTGAAACTGGGCCAGGAAGTCTGGAAAGAAGGTGATAAGAGCTTCTACTTTGACACCAACGTCGCTTACTCGGTATCGCAACAGAACGACTGGGAATCCACTAACCCCGCTTTCCGTGAGGTGAACGTACAGGGTAAAAACCTGATTGACTGGCTGCCGGGCTCCACGCTGTGGGCAGGTAAGCGCTTCTATCAGCGTCATGACGTTCACATGATCGACTTCTACTACTGGGATATCTCCGGTCCGGGCGCCGGTATTGAAAACATTGATCTGGGCTTCGGTAAACTCTCTCTGGCAGCGACCCGTTCTTCTGAATCCGGTGGCTCGGCAACTTATGCAGACCGCGATCCGCTGACTGGCGACCGTGTTTACGATCATCTGGTACCGAACGACGTATTCGACGTGCGTTTAGCGCAAATGGAAACCAACCCAGGCGGTACGCTGGAGCTGGGCGTGGACTATGGCCACACGAACATTCCTGACGACTACTACCTGCAACCGGGTGCGTCTAAAGATGGCTGGATGTTCACCGCTGAACACACCCAGAGCATCCTGAAAGGCTACAACAAGTTTGTGCTGCAATACGCGACCGATGCCATGACCTCCAATGGTAAAGGCGTACCGCAGGGCGGCAGCATTAACAACGATGGCTCCATGTGGCGTGTGCTTGACCACGGCGCGGTTTCTCTGGCGGATGATTGGGACATGATGTATGTCGCCATGTATCAGGACGTCGATCTGGACAACAACAACGGTACTAAGTGGTGGACCGTCGGCGTGCGTCCTATGTACAAATGGACGCCGATCATGAGCACCCTGCTGGAAGTCGGTTACGACAACGTCAAGTCGCAGAAAACGGGCGACAGCAACAACCAGTACAAAATCACCCTGGCGCAACAGTGGCAGGCGGGCGACAGCATCTGGTCTCGTCCAGCCATTCGTCTGTTCGCAACCTATGCGAAGTGGGATGAGAAGTGGGGTTACACTGACAGCGGCGTGGCCATGCGCGATACCTCTGGTACCGGCATCAACACTTCCAGCCGCGGCGATAGCGATGAGTGGACCTTCGGCGCTCAGATGGAAATCTGGTGGTAAACCAACCCAAGTCATCATGAGTCAAAGAGGGGCATTAGCCCCTCTATTTTCGGCCCAGCGCGCTATTGCCTGGCTAACGCTCGGCCATAGGAATTGAGGTGATAACAATGAATATGAAGAAAAGTCTCGTTGCCCTCTGCCTGTCCGCCGGCCTGCTGGCCAGCGTACCCGCAGTCAGTTTTGCTGATGTGAATTTTGTGCCGCAGAACACCGCTGCCGCACCGTCTATTCCGGCCTCCGCGCTGCAGCAGCTCACCTGGACACCGGTCGATCAATCGAAAACCCAAACCTCTAAAGTGGCGATCGCCGGACAAACGCTGAATGTACCCGGCATCACCGGGCCGGTGGTGGCCTATAGCGTACCGGCAAATATTGGCGAGTTAACCCTAACGCTGACCAGCGAAGTCGACAAACAGACCAGCGTCTATGCGCCAAACGTTCTGATCCTCGATCAGAGCATGACGCCGTCTGCCTTCTTCCCGAGCAGCTATTTCACCTATCTGGAACCGGGTGTGATGAGCGCCGACCGACTGGAAGGGGTGATGCGCCTGACGCCGGCGCTGGGACAGCAGAAAATTTATGTACTGGTGTTTACCACCCCGCAGGATCTGCAGCAGACCACCAAATTAATCGACCCGGCGAAAGCCTACGCGAAAGGCACCGGTAACGCGGTACCGGATATTCCGGATCCTATTGCTAAACATACCACTGACGGCACGCTGAGCCTGAAAGTGAAGACCTCTTCGAGCTCCAGTGTACTGGTTGGCCCGTTGTTTGGCTCCTCTGGCCCAGGTCCGGTGACCGTCGGCAATACCGCGGCGCCGGTCTATAACGCACCAGCTACGGCGCCAGCTGCTGCGCCAGCCGCCGCCGCGCCGGCCGCCAAAAGCGAACCGATGCTCAGCGATACCGAAACCTACTTCAACAATGGTATTAAGCAGGCGGTGAAACAAGGTGACATCGACAAAGCCCTGAAATTGATGAACGAAGCTGAGCGCCTCGGCTCGAAATCCGCTCGTTCCACCTTTATCAGCAGTGTAAAAGGCAAGGGGTAATCGTCTCCCCACAATGCTGATGTTTAGGCACAGCCTTTAGGTGCATCCTCCGGGATGCACCTTTTTTTGCACGCGCGGCAGCCTGTTGCATGGCTGTTGCGTGAATGATCGTATATTGACGTTTGCCCGCCACCAACCGCCTATTCTGCGATACAATGCTTTCACGTTATGTACCGGAGAATCAGGCATGTCCCATCCTGCGCTTACGCGACTGCGTGCGCTGCGCTATTTTGCCGTTATGCCATCCCTGGCGCCGCCCCTGAGTGACTGGCTGCTGCTGGAGGACTCAATGACCCAGCGCTTTGAACAACAAGGAAAGCAGGTCACTGTGACCCTGATTAACGAAGGGTATATCGGCCGCGATGCGCTGGCTGACGAAGCGGCGCTGCTGCCCGACGAGCCGCGCTACTGGCTACGGGAGATTATACTCAATGCCGATGGCGAGCCCTGGCTGGCCGGGCGTACGGTGGTGCCGGAGTCGACGCTGTGTGGTCCGGAGCTGGCGCTACAGCAGCTCGGACAAACCCCGCTGGGCCGATACCTGTTCACGTCGTCGACGTTAACCCGCGATTTTATTGAAATTGGTCGCGATGCAGCGCTATGGGGACGTCGTTCCCGTCTGCGGCTGAGCGGCAAACCCCTGTTGCTGACCGAGCTGTTTTTGCCTGCGTCGCCGTTGTACTGAGAGGAAGAAAAAATGGAGTGGAGTCTGTCGCAGAATAAGCTGTTGGCGTTTCATCGCCTGATGCGCACTGACAAACCGATCGGCGCCTTGCTGCTGCTGTGGCCGACGCTGTGGGCGCTATGGGTAGCCTCGCCGGGCGTACCGCCGCTGTGGATCCTGGCGGTATTTATCGCTGGCGTCTGGCTGATGCGCGCTGCCGGTTGCGTGGTAAATGACTATGCCGACCGAAAATTTGATGGCCACGTGAAGCGTACCGCCCGCCGTCCGCTGCCGAGCGGCGATGTCACCGAGAAAGAGGCGCGAACGCTGTTTATCGTGCTGGTGCTGCTCTCCTTTCTGCTGGTACTCACCCTCAACACCATGACTATTTTGCTGTCGGTGGCGGCGCTGGCGCTGGCGTGGGTCTATCCGTTTATGAAGCGCTACACTCATCTGCCGCAGGTGGTGCTGGGCGCGGCCTTTGGCTGGTCGATCCCGATGGCCTTCTCGGCCGTCAGTGAATCGCTGCCGCTGAGCTGCTGGCTGATGTTCCTCGCCAATATTCTGTGGGCGGTGGCCTACGATACCCAGTATGCGATGGTGGATCGCGATGACGACGTTAAGATCGGCATCAAGTCGACGGCGATCCTGTTTGGCGAAAACGATCGTCTGATTATCGGTATTCTTCAGGTAGCTGTGCTGGCGCTGATGGGCGCGGTGGGTTGGCTGAATGGGCTGGGCTGGGAATATTACTGGTCGCTGTTCGTGGCGGCGGGCCTGTTTGGCTGGCAGCAGAAGCTTATCTTCAATCGCGACCGCGATAACTGCTTCAAAGCGTTTATGAACAATAACTACGTCGGGCTGGTGCTGTTCCTCGGCCTGGCGATGAGCTACCTGTAACCTCCTGTCCGCTGCCCCCCGGCATACCGGGGGGCAGCAAACGCCGCGTTACGCGTCGTCCTGCGTGACGCTCTCAATCGTCAGTCGGACATCCGACGTAATCAAGTCCGCCAGCATCCGATAAACCTTCAGTGTCTCTTCCGGCTCGGCGTCGCCGGTGTCGCTGATATAGCCTTCATCGCGCAGGGTCAACACCAGGGTGCTGAACACCGCTTTGTCGAAGAACTCCGGCGCATTGATGCCGTGCAGTACCGACAGACGCTGGGCCACGGTGCGACTCTCTTTTTCCAGCGAACTGCGGTTAATCGACGGGTTGGCGCTCAACAGCCAGAAGGTGATGGCATAGCGCTGCAGCGTCTCGCGCGCGCCGGCGGCCAGTAGCTGCAGGGAGCGAGAATGAGATGGATTGAGGCTCATCACATCGCCATCGACGACGATCAGCTCCTGACGCAGCATCTCGGCAATCAGCGCATCCACCACGGCGGCCAGATCCGCTTTTTCCCAGCGCAGGAACAGCTCGGCCTTGAGGAACGGATAGAGCGTTTCGACATGGCGCAACACTTCGGCGCGGCTGAGATGACGATGCTGAGTCACCAGGGCGGCTAACAGCGACGGCATCACCAGCATATGGGCGATATTGTTGCGATAGTAGGTCATCAGCACCGCCTGCTCGCGCGGCAGGATGATGATATCGCCAATGGTGTCCTTCTCCACTTCGAACTTGTTCATCTGCAGCGCATGATCGATGAGCTCGCTGGCCGAAGCGGACGGGGCGGTCGCATCCGGCGAATAGGGCACATTGCGCAGCAGCGCGAGATAGCACTCCAGCTGCTGGGTAAGTTGCTCACGGGTCAGCGAACGCTGGCGAGAGGCCAGCAGCGCTGTACAACACAGGTTCATGGCGTTGGCCGCGCCAGCATTGTTGATACGCACCATCAGGTCAGCGGCAATGTTATTTACCGTCGGCGTCAGCCAGGAAGGGCGGACCGCTTCGATCGGGTCGATCGCTTCCCGCCACTCTGGCACATGATGGTTCAGGTAGGTCATCAGCGGCAGCGGTTCGCCGAAGTTAACGTAACCCTGGCCCAAATTGCGCAGCTTACTTAAGCCGCGCAACATTTGCGGCAGACTCTCTTTCTCTTTGGTGGCGCCGCGCAGCTCTTTGGCGTAGGTTCCCACCTCCATCACGTGCTCATAGCCGATGTAAATCGGCACCAGGGTGATCGGTCGGGTACCGCCGCGCAGCATCGCCTGAATGGTCATCGACAGCGTGCCGGTCTTCGGATCGAGCAGACGGCCAGTACGGGAGCGACCGCCTTCCACAAAGTACTCGACCGAATAACCACGGCTGAACAGTTCCCCAAGATATTCGCGGAACACGGTGGAATAGAGTTTGTTACCCTTAAAGGTACGGCGAATAAAGAAGGCGCCGAGGCGGCGGAAGATCGGCCCGGCTGGCCAGAAGTTGAGGTTGATGCCCGCCGCGATATGCGGGGGGACCAGTCCCTGATGGTACAGGACGTAAGAGAGCAGCAAATAGTCCATGTGGCTGCGGTGGCAGGGAACATAGACAATTTCATGGCCGTCGTGCGCCAGCTGGCGAACACGCTCGGCGTTATGCACGTTGATGCCCTGGTACAGGCGGTTCCAGGTGAAGCCGAGAATGCGGTCGGTCAGGCGGATCATCTCGTAAGAGAAGTTCGCGGCAATCTCTTCCATCAGCGCAATCGCGTTCTGCTGGGCCTTCTCGTGGGAAATTTTCTTGCTGCGCGCTTCGTCTTCTACCGCGCGGGCGATCGCTTTCGAGGCCAGCAGTTTGTTAAACAGATCCTGGCGAGCCGGCAGACGCGGGCCGACGGCGGCCAGACGCTGGCGGGCAAAGTGCATGCGGGCGACGCGAGCCAGCTTCTGGGCGATGATCTTATCGGTACCGTGCTCATCCGCCATGCGGCGCAGCGATACGGAAGGCGAGAAGCGCACGAAGCTGTCGCGGCCGAGCCAGGAGACGGCGAAAAATTTCTGGATGCCGTTCAGCATCCGCAGCGGCGGATTGACTTCCCCTTTCTCGCGACCTGGCGAACGGCCAAACATCACCGAAACCGGCACCATTTGCACATCGAGATCCGGATGGTTGCGGTGCAGATCGAGGTAGTCGTGGAACAGCTTGATGGACTCTTCTTTTGGCGTGTAATAGGTAAACACGCGTGGCCCGCCGTGGATGAATACGTAACGCGGCAGCAGCGTGCCGTCGATCTCCAGCGGTTCAAGCGGGTCAGGTAAATCATGCGCCAGACATTGGGCGCGCAGCGTCAGCAGGTCCGCCTTCGAGTTATAGGGCAGGACGTACATGACCGGACGCGAGGTATCGAGTCCTAATTCCTGGGCGGGCTCTGCCGGAATAGACTTGCTTTTTACCAGCACCCGTAATGGTAAATTCAGTAATTTATAGTAAATTCGTTGCCAGCCGGACATAAACGATGTGAAGCCTCTGGTTAATCATGCAAATGCGCGGCAAGAATAACAGAAAGCGGGCAAAATTTCCGTTACCGCGCGGCAAACGCGTACACTCATCGACGTCATTTACATAAAAAGGTTTTGCGATGGCCAATAATACCACCGGGTTAACCCGAATCATTAAAGCGGCAGGTTACTCCTGGAAAGGATTTCGCGCGGCGTGGGTCAACGAGGCCGCGTTTCGTCAGGAGGGCGTCGCCGCCATCGTGGCCGTCGCGATCGCCTGCTGGCTGGACGTCGACGCCATCACCCGCGTATTGCTGATTGGCTCGGCCCTGCTAGTGATGATAGTCGAAATTCTCAACAGCGCGATTGAGGCGGTTGTGGATCGTATCGGCTCGGATTTTCACGAGCTTTCAGGGCGCGCCAAAGATATGGGATCGGCGGCGGTTCTGCTGGCGATTATCATCGCGCTGATCACCTGGGGGACGCTGCTGTGGAGCCATTATCATTAACGTTCTTCGCTAACCCTCGCAAAATCTAAACAATCTGCCGATTTTTGTGTGCCATGTGGTTCCAAAATCACCGTTAGCTGTATATACTCACAGCATAACTGTATATACACCCAGGGGGCGGAATGAAAGCGTTAACGACCAGGCAGCAAGAGGTGTTTGATCTCATTCGGGATCATATCAGCCAGACGGGCATGCCGCCGACGCGTGCGGAAATTGCTCAGCGCTTGGGGTTCCGTTCCCCAAACGCGGCGGAAGAACACCTGAAAGCGCTGGCGCGTAAAGGCGCGATCGAGATCGTCTCCGGTGCCTCTCGCGGTATTCGTCTGTTGACGGAAGAAGAGCACGGCCTGCCGCTGATCGGCCGCGTTGCCGCCGGTGAACCGCTGCTGGCGCAGCAGCATATTGAAGGCCACTACCAGGTCGACCCGTCGATGTTTAAACCGAATGCCGACTTCCTGCTGCGCGTTAGCGGTATGTCGATGAAAGACATTGGTATTCTGGATGGCGATCTGCTGGCGGTGCATAAAACTCAGGACGTGCGTAACGGCCAGGTGGTTGTCGCGCGTATCGATGAAGAAGTGACCGTAAAGCGTCTGAAAAAGCAGGGCAATGTCGTTGAACTGCTGCCGGAAAACAGCGAGTTTTCCCCGATCGTCGTCGATCTGCGCCAGCAGAGCTTCACCATTGAAGGTCTGGCCGTCGGCGTGATCCGTAACGGTGAGTGGCTGTAACTCCCGTCTTAACGCAGCGTCATCATGATGCATGACGCTGCGATGTTTCTCCTCTGTCTGGTCCCTCTTCATGCTGCTCAACGCCGCCGATAAAGCACTGTGGCGCCTCGCGCTACCCATGATTTTCTCCAATATCACCGTTCCGCTGCTGGGGCTGGTGGATACGGCCGTGATCGGCCACCTGGACAGCCCG
>ERZ506228.222-NODE-222-length-10409-cov-6.39521_pt1 | contig 10409 bp, 9 predicted proteins | sample MGYA00512366_ERZ506228 | MGnify/ENA metagenome assembly ERZ506228
AGAATTTGCCTGGCGGCACTAGCGCGGTGGTCCCACCTGACCCCATGCCGAACTCAGAAGTGAAACGCCGTAGCGCCGATGGTAGTGTGGGGTCTCCCCATGTGAGAGTAGGGAACTGCCAGGCATCAAACAAGTGAAGAGCCCATCCTGCCGGATGGGCTTTTTGCGTTTCTGTCGTCCGGCCAGCGTGCCGGCATGCCTCCCCCGGTGGCGCTGCGCTTACCGGGGCTACAAAACCGTAGCCCGGACAAGGTGCGCAGCACCGCCTCCGGGAAAATCCCACCTATATCACCGTCGATAAATGACTATTGCCTCTCTAACCAACTCACAATAAATGTCGCTATCTGTTGAATATCATTTAAATCCAACTGCGGAAGCGAGGTCGCGATGGGCACATCGCTGGCCACGGCGATGGTATGCTCATCAATTACCAGCTCTTCTACACGATGGCCGCTGTTTTGCCGAAAAAGCAGGATCTTCGGCACAGGTTCATGTTTGAACCCCTCCACTAAAACCAGGTCCAGTTTGCTGGCATCCATTCGACTGACCAGCCACGTGAGATCTAATTCCGGCTTCTCTGGCGTCTCGGTCATCAATGCCCACCGCTGTTCGCTGGCGACAATGGTTTGCGCAGCGCCCGCCTTACGCAGTTCATAGCTATCTTTGCCCGGCTTATCCACGTCCATATCATGATGGGTGTGCTTTATCAGTCCCGGGCGTAATCCTTGAGCACACAGATCAGGAATTAGACGCTTTAATAATGTCGTTTTTCCGGTACCGCTCCAGGCGGCAATCGCTAATAGCGGGATCATGATGGCTCCTGCATACGTTGCAAATCCTCTAGCGTATTCACATTCATAAAAGCTGATTTCACCTCGCTGAAGCTGACCGAATGCCCGCCCATCTGGCGCATAAACATCATTACCCGGCGTTCGCCGCTGGCAAGATAAGCCTCCAGATGCGGAATGATTTGACGATGCGCCAGCGCAACGGCGGGATGATCCCGCTCGCCGTCATGGGCCCAAACGACCGGTGCGTCCCCTCTCTGCTGGATAAAGCGCTCAACTAAAAATGGCGGAATGAAGGGCGTGTCGCAGGGGCAAAAAACAAACCATGGACTCGCGACCTGCTGCATCACGGCAAGCATACCGGCTAAAGGACCTGGGTAACCCGTCTGCGTATCGCGAAACACCGGATATCCACTGGCTTGCCACTGCGTAAGGTGACGGTTGGCGCTAATCACTAACTTATCTACCTGCGGGGCTAATGTCTCTGCGACGTGACGCCATAGAGGGCGACCATTGAGCAACTGCAATCCTTTATCAATGCCCCCCATCCGCGTGGCCCTACCGCCCGCCAGCACGACGCCGGTTATCGCCTCGCTTTGCATATGAATATCGCCTCTTTCATTGTGGGATTGACCCTGTTAACTTGTCTCTATCAAGAGTAAGGAGCATGACCATGAAATGTAAACGTCTGAATGAAGTAATTGAACTCCTCCAGCCTGCCTGGCAAAAAGAGCCTGAACTGAATCTGATGCAATTTTTGCAGAAGCTGGCGAAAGAGGCCGGCTATGATGGCGAACTGAGCGATCTTTCCGACGATATTCTGATCTATCATCTGAAGATGCGCGACTCTTCCAAAGATGCCGTTATCCCGGGTATTCAGAAGGATTATGAAGAGGACTTTAAAACCGCGCTGCTGCGCGCCCGCGGGGTAATAAAAGAGTAAAAGGTTGTAAGCGCTACCGCGTAAAACGCAATGAGATGATATCCTGAACTATTCGTACGATTATCGGATGTCAGGATGCACGATAAGGCTTTTACTTTTCAGACGCTTCGCCCGGATACCATTATCGATGGGTTATTCGATCTGGGTATGCGGGTGGACTCCGGTCTCACCCCGCTAAACAGCTATGAGAACCGCGTTTATCAGTTCCAGGACGAAGAGCGCCATCGCTATGTGGTAAAGTTCTATCGTCCTGAGCGCTGGTCCGCAGAACAGATCCTTGAAGAACACCAGTTTGCGCTTCAGCTTGTAGAGGATGAAGTGCCCGTTGCTGCGCCGCTCTTAGTTAACGACAGCACGCTTCATCAGCATCAGGGATTCTACTTTGCCGTGTTCCCAAGCCTTGGCGGCCGTCAGTTCGAAGCGGATAACCTTGATCAGATGGAATGGGTTGGCCGCTATCTGGGGCGTCTGCACCAGACTGGCCGCAAACAGCGCTTTACTGCTCGCCCGGAAATTGGCGTGCAGGAGTATTTGCTGGAACCGCGCCAGGTGTTTGAACAGGCGACACTTATCCCCTCTGGCCTGAAGGCCGATTTCCTGAAGGCGACCGATAAACTCATTGCTGCTGTCATGCAGCAATGGCACGGTTGCGGGAATACGTTGCGTCTGCACGGTGACTGCCATGCGGGTAATATCCTCTGGCGCGACGGGCCACTGTTTGTCGACTTAGATGATGCGCGCACCGGCCCGGCAATTCAGGATCTGTGGATGCTGCTCAACGGCGATAAGGCTGAACAGCGTATGCAGCTGGAGACGATCATCGAGGCCTATGAGGAATTCAGCCCTTTTAACAGCGATGAAATCGCGCTAATTGAACCTTTACGCGCTATGCGACTGGTTTATTATCTGGCGTGGTTGCTCAGACGCTGGGACGATCCCGCTTTTCCGGTCAATTTCCCCTGGTTAACCGGGGAGGATTACTGGCGGGGACAGACGTCGACTTTTCTTGAGCAGGTGAAGGTTCTACAGGAACCCCCGCTTCAGTTAACGCCAATGTATTAATGTGATATATCCAGGAGAGAGTAAATCATGAAAAAAGTTTGGCTGGCGCTGGCTGGTATGATTCTGGCTTTTAGTGCATCCGCTGCCCAGATCACCGACGGCAAGCAGTACATTACCCTTGATAAGCCGATTGCTGGCGAGCCGCAGGTGCTTGAGTTCTTTTCATTCTACTGCCCGCACTGCTACCAGTTTGAAGAAGTACTGCATGTCTCTGACAATGTGCGTCAGAAACTGCCGGAAGGCACCAAAATGACCAAATACCACGTTGAGTTCCTGGGCCCGCTGGGCAAGGATCTGACGCAGGCATGGGCGGTGGCCATCGCGCTGGGCGTTGAAGACAAAATTACTGCCCCGATGTTCGAAGCCGTGCAGAAAAACCAGACTGTGCAGAGTGTGGCTGACATTCGTAAAGTGTTTGTCGACGCTGGCGTGAAAGGGGAAGACTACGATGCCGCATGGAATAGCTTCGTGGTGAAATCTCTGGTCGCTCAGCAAGAGAAAGCGGCAGCCGATCTGCAGCTGCAGGGCGTACCGGCTATGTATGTTAATGGTAAATACCAGCTGAACCCGCAGGGGATGGACACCAGCAATATGGATGTCTTCGTCGCTCAGTATGCGGATACCGTGAAGCAACTGGTTGAGAAGAAATAAAAAAAACGCCGGTCACTGACCGGCGTTACTTTACCTGCATTTGCAATGGCTACTTTCCTTTATCCCGCATAATCTCCGTCAACTGTCGGTCTTTCTCTTCCCAAAGCCCATTCAACCAGCGCTGAAAACCACGCTTAAAGTTCTTATCGTTAACGTAATCGCCGTGCAGCTCTTCACCAATAGGGATCAGATTGATACGTACTACAATGCGCGTCAGGCGGCCGCTTAACATATCGTAAAACGGTCTTGTATTATTCTCCGGGTAACACAGCGTGACGTTCAGCAGTTTATCGAACTGCGAACCGAGTACGTTGAGCGCCATGGCGATACCAGCCGCTTTCGGCGGTAAAAGGTTGTGGTAAGGAGAGCGCGTTTCGCGCTTTTTTTCTTCGGTAAAGCGCGAGCCTTCTACGAAATTGACGATAGTTGTTGGATGCGAACGGAATTTCTCACAGGAACGACGGGTGGTTTCGACATCTTTACCACGGCGCTCCGGATGACGAATCAGATAGCTGCGCGAATAGCGGCGCATAAAGGGCATATCCAGCGCCCAGCAGGCGAGGCCGATAAACGGTACCCACGCCAGCTGTTGTTTAAGGAAATACTTGTTCATCGGAATGTGTTTGCGAAAGAGCACACACAGCACCACGATATCTGCCCAACTGTGGTGGTTGCTGATCAGCAGATACCAGTTTTTTTTGTTCAAGCCTTCCAGCCCCTGGACGTCCCATTTAATCCAGGGATTGAGATGTAACAGCAGCGCCAGCCCTTCGCACCAGCAGTACATCATAAAATTGCAAAAAACGGATATAGAGCGCCATACCGCAGGAATAGGGACCAGCAGTTTAATCAGCCCGGCGACGATGATCGGTACAGAGCAGATAATGGTGACTAAGATGGTTAAGGCGATACTCAGCGGAAGTGTTATCGCAGCGAGTAATCTCGACATAGTTAATTTATTCAGAAAGTTAGGCTGACAAAGAGCGCCTTTAAGCCGCGCAAGAGGCTGATTTTACCAGAAAACGCGGCAAATGACGGGTCTTAACAGAACAGAAAAAAACAAGGATCTTCTATCCACATGGAGCATTGGGTCATCAAATTGATGCCAGGACCGTCGATCTATTTTTAATTGACTGATATATAAAGATTAATAGTATTTACTCATTTATTTTCAGGGGCGGATAAGCTGACGCTGTAAAACTATACACAAAGTTATCCACAAGCAAAGTTGTCATGCGATCGCGACGATCATGGAATCTTTTCCGCGAATTGCGGGAAAAATTCAGGATTTTATGCCCGTCTGTGGCATCCTTTACCCATAATCTGATAAACAGGCACGGAAATTATGGTTCAGATCCCAGAAAACCCTCTCATCCTCGTTGACGGCTCCTCCTATCTTTATCGCGCATATCATGCGTTTCCGCCGCTAACTAACAGCGCAGGGGAGCCGACCGGGGCTATGTACGGCGTACTCAATATGCTGCGCAGTTTGATCCTGCAGTATCAACCAACCCACGCCGTCGTGGTCTTTGATGCGAAAGGGAAAACCTTCCGTGATGAATTGTTCGAACACTACAAATCTCACCGTCCGCCGATGCCGGACGATCTACGTGCGCAGATCGAACCGTTGCATAAGATGGTGAAAGCGATGGGGTTACCGCTGATGGCGGTCCCGGGCGTTGAGGCTGACGATGTGATTGGCACCCTGGCGCGGGAAGCGGAAAGGGCGGGACGTCCGGTGCTGATCAGCACCGGTGATAAAGACATGGCCCAGCTGGTGACGCCGGGGATCACCCTGATCAATACCATGACCAACACCATCCTTGGACCGGATGAGGTGGTCACCAAATATGGCGTTCCGCCGGAGCTGATTATTGATTTCCTGGCGCTGATGGGTGACTCGTCAGATAACATTCCCGGCGTACCAGGCGTGGGCGAAAAGACTGCCCAGGCGCTGCTGCAAGGCCTTGGTGGCCTCGATACGCTGTATGCGGAACCGGAGAAAATTGCTGAACTGAGCTTCCGTGGCGCGAAAACGATGGCGGCGAAGCTGGAGCAGAACAAGGATGTGGCTTATCTCTCTTATCAGCTGGCGACCATTAAAACCGATGTCGAGCTGGAGCTCACGTGCGAAGAGCTGGAGGTGCAGCCGCCGGCGGCTGACGATCTGCTGGCGCTGTTCAGGCAGTATGAGTTTAAGCGCTGGACAACCGACGTCGAGGCCGGGAAATGGCTGCAAGCGAAGGGCGGCAAACCTGCCGCTAAACCTGCAGAGCCTGCGGCAGCGGCACAGGCAGAAGCAGAGGATGAACCGGCCTCCGCCCTTTCAGCAGAACACTACGTCACTATCCTTGATGAGGCCACGCTGGTCACCTGGATCGATAAGCTCAAGCAGGCGCCGCTTTTTGCCTTTGATACGGAAACCGACAGCCTGGATAATATCTCCGCCAATATGGTCGGCCTTTCATTCGCGGTTGAGCCGGGTGTGGCCGCCTATGTTCCGGTGGCGCATGATTATCTTGATGCGCCGGATCAGATCCCTCGCGAGCGTGTGCTGGCGCTGCTTAAACCGCTGCTGGAGGATGAGAAGCTGCTCAAGGTCGGGCAAAATCTCAAATACGATCGCGGTATTTTGGCCAATTACGACATTGAGCTGCGTGGGATTGCATTCGATACCATGCTGGAGTCTTACATCCTCGACAGCGTGGCGGGCCGTCATGATATGGACAGCCTTTCCGATCGCTGGCTGAAGCATAAAACCATTACCTTTGAAGAAATTGCCGGCAAGGGTAAGAATCAGCTCACCTTTAACCAGATTGCACTGGAGGAGGCTGGCCGCTACGCGGCGGAAGATGCCGATGTCACGCTCCAGCTGCATCTGAAGATGTGGCCGAAGCTGCAGCAGCATGAAGGTCCGCTGAATATCTTTAAGCATATTGAAATGCCGCTGGTGCCGGTGCTGTCTCGGGTTGAGCGCAACGGCGTGAAAATAGACCCTGCCGTGCTGCATGCGCATTCGCAGGAGATCGCTCAGCGTCTGGTAGAGCTGGAACAGCGCGCGCATGAGATTGCCGGGGAAGCGTTTAATCTCTCCTCCACCAAACAGCTGCAAACGATCTTATTTGAAAAACAGGGCATCAAGCCGCTGAAGAAAACGCCGGGCGGCGCGCCGTCCACCTCTGAAGAGGTGCTGGAAGAGCTGGCGCTGGATTATCCGTTGCCGAAAGTGATTCTGGAGTACCGCGGGTTGGCGAAGCTGAAGTCCACCTATACCGATAAACTGCCGCTGATGATTAACCCTAAAACGGGCCGAGTGCATACCTCCTATCATCAGGCGGTTACCGCTACCGGCCGTTTGTCGTCTACCGATCCCAACCTGCAAAATATTCCGGTGCGTAACGAAGAAGGGCGACGTATTCGCCAGGCGTTTATCGCGCCGGAAGATTACGTCATTGTCTCAGCGGACTACTCGCAAATCGAACTGCGTATTATGGCGCACCTGTCACGAGATAAAGGCCTGCTGACCGCCTTTGCTGAAGGTAAGGATATTCACCGGGCGACGGCGGCTGAAGTGTTTGGCTTACCGCTGGACAGCGTCAGCAGCGAACAGCGCCGCAGTGCGAAAGCTATCAACTTCGGTCTGATCTATGGCATGAGCGCCTTCGGCCTGGCCCGCCAGCTGAACATTCCGCGTAAGGAAGCGCAGAAGTACATGGATCTTTATTTCGAGCGTTACCCGGGCGTCCTGGAGTATATGGAGCGCACCCGCGCTCAGGCGAAAGAGCAAGGGTATGTTGAAACGCTGGATGGCCGTCGACTCTATCTGCCGGATATTAAATCCAGCAATGGTGCCCGTCGCGCTGGAGCGGAACGTGCGGCGATCAACGCCCCAATGCAGGGGACGGCAGCGGACATTATCAAGCGGGCGATGATTGCTGTTGATGAATGGCTGCGGAAGGAGCAACCTCGCGTGCGGATGATCATGCAGGTTCACGATGAACTGGTCTTTGAAGTCCATAAGGATGAGCTTGATGTGGTGTCGAAGAAGATCCATGAACTGATGGAGAACAGTACCACCCTGGCGGTACCGTTGCTGGTGGAAGTGGGCAGCGGCGAAAATTGGGATCAAGCGCACTAAGTATACAAAGTACAAAGCGATTTTCTGTAAGTAAGCAACATAACTTATAGAGTTTTGTGAGGATCATTTGAATTTGCTATGTAAATAGTGAAAAAAAACTACAAAAAATGCTTTATCCGTGAGCGAAAGAAGAGTAAAGTTATTCGCGTAGGGTACAGAGGTAAGATGTTCTATCTTTCAGACCTTTTACTTCACGTAATCGGATTTGGCTGAATATTTTAGCCGCCCCGGTCATTTATGACCGGGGCGTTTTTTATTGCGCGAAAGAAAAGTTTTACGCTGTTAAAACTGCGTAGTATGAGCGTCCGGATAGGGCGCTAAGCGCCGTTATCCGGAAAAAGCGGGGTTACTCTGCGTCTTCGACAGCTTCTTGCGGCGGGATTTCGTTAAACCAGCTATCCAGCTTCTGTCGCAGCTTATCCACGCCAGATTTTTTCAGCGAAGAGAAGGGTTCAACCTGGACATCGCCATGGAAGGCCAGTACCGCTTCTCGCACCATATTCACTTGCGCTTTACGCGCGCCACTGGCGAGCTTATCGGCTTTGGTCAGCAGCACCAGCACCTGAATATCGCTCTCTACCGCCCACTCGATCATCTGCTGATCGAGATCTTTAAGCGGATGGCGAATGTCCATCAGGACCACCAGGCCCTTCAGGCACAGACGTTTTTCCAGGTATTCCCCCAGCGCGCGCTGCCATTTAATCTTCATCTCTTCCGGGACTTGCGCATAACCATAGCCGGGCAGGTCGACCAGGCGTTTGCCTTCTGCGACTTCGAACAGGTTTATCAGTTGCGTACGTCCGGGCGTTTTGGAGGTGCGCGCCAGGTTTTTCTGGTTGGTCAGCGTATTCAGCGCGCTGGATTTCCCCGCATTGGAGCGGCCGGCGAACGCCACTTCAATACCAGTATCGGCAGGAAGATGGCGGATATCTGGCGCGCTAGTGACAAAGTGCGTCAGTTGATAATTCCAGTTGGTCAAGACGGTCGTCTCCGTTAAAACAGGCTATGGCAGGGATTATACCTGAACAGCAGAAAAAGGCTGTTTTTACCGCACGTCGGTTCTGTAAGTAAAAACCATGCTCTTTGTGAGACATTGGCTATTCTTCGTATAGGACATACCTGAGAGAAATGAGACTATATGGTAGTAACTTTCTGAAAATAAATGATTTATAAAAATAGAGAAATCTGAAAATGAATTTTTAACGGCCAGACTGGTTGTCGATTTTTGTCAACAAGGTAAAGTAATACACAACGGCGGGGATGCTGAAAGGATTAGGACTCAGGACGAGGAGTCAGGAAGCGCCAGGAGGCGAAGACCACAGGATTGTCAGGATGACGCGCGTCTTGGAGACGTTTCAAAGGGAAAAGGAAGCAACAAGGATAGTTGGACGCTAAGGGAAAGACAGGGTGAGTCGTTAGCGAACAGGGAAAGAAGAGCCCGTTAAGGGTGGTCAGTGAGGAAAAAGGCGACAGAGTAATCTGTCGCCTTTTTTCTTTGCTTGCTTTCTGCTAGATTCCGCCTCAATTCTATACTGAATATTACTGTCTGAAGATTACACATCATGAAAAAACCGACATCCGCCACCCGTGGCAAATCCGGCCGCAAGTCGCGTGAAGAATTAAATCAGGAAGCTCGCGATCGCAAACGGCAGAAGAAACATCGTGGCCATGCGGCTGGAAGTCGCGCGAATGGCGGCGATGCGGCTTCAGCGGGTAAAAAACAGCGTCAGGCGCAAGATCCGCGCGTGGGTAGTAAAAAACCGATCCCGCTGGGCGTAAGCGAAAGCAGTACCCCAGCTCCCAAGCAGCATAAACCAAAGAGCGAGAAACCTATGCTTTCACCGCAGGCTGAGCTGGAGTTGCTGGAGAATGATGAGCGCCTGGACGCGCTGCTGGAACGTCTGGAAGAGGGCGGCACCCTGAATGCTGAAGAGCAGAGCTGGGTGGACGCCAAACTGGATCGCATTGATGAGCTGATGCAGCAGCTCGGCCTCTCTTACGATGACGAAGATGAAGAAGAGGAAGAACGTCAGGAAGATATGATGCGTCTGCTGAAGGGTGGAAACTAACATTTGCATCCCATCGGATTCCCGGTACTGCTTATAACCCTTCTGGTTATATGTTATCTGCTGTGGTTATTCGTTAAACTACGACGGTTGTCGCGGCGTCAGAAATGGCTGCGCAACCGGCTCATGACCCGCGGTGCGGTGGGGCCGGGACGGCGTACCCGTCGGCGGCACCATCGGAAGGAGTGAGCATGTCTGAGCAGATAATCGACTGGGATCTGGCCCTGATCCAGAAATATAACTATTCCGGGCCGCGCTATACCTCGTATCCCACCGCGCTGGAGTTTTCACCGCAATTCGGCGCGGCGGAATTCGATGCCGCTGTGGCCCGTTACCCACAGCGTCCCCTGTCGCTGTACGTGCATATCCCGTTTTGCCATAAGCTGTGTTATTTCTGCGGCTGCAATAAGATAGTCACCCGCCAACAGCATAAAGCCGATCAATATCTTGATGTCCTTGAACAGGAGATCATTCACCGCGCGCCGCTGTTTGCCAGTCGTCAGGTTAAGCAATTGCATTGGGGAGGCGGCACGCCAACCTATCTCAATAAGGCGCAAATCAGTCGTCTGATGGATCTGTTGCGCAGCCACTTCCATTTCAGCGCGGAAGCCGAGATCTCCATTGAGGTCGATCCGCGTGAGATCGAGCTGGATGTCCTCGATCATTTACGCGCTGAGGGTTTCAACCGCCTGAGTATGGGCGTGCAGGACTTCAATAAAGAGGTTCAGCGCCTGGTTAACCGTGAGCAAGACGAAGCGTTC
>ERZ506228.229-NODE-229-length-9977-cov-4.95203_pt1 | contig 9977 bp, 8 predicted proteins | sample MGYA00512366_ERZ506228 | MGnify/ENA metagenome assembly ERZ506228
TGTCTTTTAACATATGAATAAGGGGTTATGACGGAAAAAAATAATGAAGTCATTCAGACCCATCCCCTCGTTGGATGGGACATCAGCACCGTTGATAGCTACGATGCGCTGATGCTGCGCCTGCACTACCAGAACCCCACTCAAGAAAACAGTAATGATGCTGAGATTGGCCAGACGCTATGGCTAACGACGGACGTCGCACGTCAGTTTATTTCAATCCTGGAAGCAGGCATTGCAAAGATTGAATCTGGCGAATACCAGGAAAATGAGTACCGCAGGCATTAACGCGGCACGCGGAATGACTTAAGTATAATCTTAACAGGCACCTGCGGGTGCCTGAATTATTTTCGGGCTTGTATAAGCGCAGGGAGTTAATTACCCTGCTAACAAGGCAATTACCCGGAACTCACCATGCAATACGATCTTATCATTATCGGCAGCGGCTCTGTTGGCGCTGCGGCGGGGTATTATGCGCGTCGTGCCGGACTCAATGTTCTGATGACCGATGCCCATCAACCTCCCCATCAGGAAGGCAGCCATCACGGCAGCAGCCGTCTTATCCGTCACGCCTATGGCGAAGGTGAAAAATATGTTCCGCTGGTGCTGCGTGCCCAGCAGCTATGGGATGAACTGGCAGAGATCAGTGGCGAAGCCGTGTTTGAACGTACCGGCGTCATTAACCTCGGCCCCGCCAGCTCCCCTTTCCTGGCCAACGTCGCCGCCAGCGCCAGGGCGTTCGATCTTGAGGTTGAAGAGTTAGATGCCCAGGCTGTAATGCAACGCTGGCCGGAGATACGCCTTCCCGATGGCTACCGGGCGATCTTCGAACCTGCTTCCGGCGTACTGCGCAGTGAGCTGGCCGTCGAGACCTGGATCCGTCTGGCGCGGGAAGCAGGCTGTGCACAGTTATTCAACTGTCCGGTCTCAGCCATTCATCACCATGCTGACGGCATCACCATCGATACCCTCGACGGTGAATATCATGGTAAAAAACTGCTGGTCAGCGCCGGCACCTGGGTCACCCGCCTGCTGCCGGACCTCCCCATCCAGCCGGTACGCAAGGTCTTCGCCTGGTACCAGGCCGATGGCCGTTACAGCAGCAAAAATCATTTCCCGGCATTCACCGGTGAGATGCCCAACGGCGATCAATACTACGGCTTCCCGGCAGAAGATAATGAACTGAAGATTGGCAAGCATAACGGCGGCCAGCCGATCGCCACGCCGCAGGAGCGGGTAGCGTTTGGCGCGGTCGCCAGCGATGGTTCCGAATCCTTCCCGTTTTTGCGTAACGTTCTGCCAGGCATCGGCGGCTGCCTGCACGGCGCCTCCTGCACCTACGACAATACCGTCGATGAGGACTTTATTATCGATACGTTGCCAGGCAGGCCAGACACGCTGCTGATCACCGGGCTGAGCGGCCACGGCTTTAAGTTTGCGCCAGTGCTGGGGGAAATTGCCAGTCAGTTTGCCCGGGGTGAGGCGTCGACCTTTAACCTGACGCCTTTTTCGCTGGCGCGCTTTAGCTCATAATGAAATGCGGCGTGCCTGCCGCCGGAAAAAAAACGGCCTCCGTGTCGAGGCCGTTAGTCATTGAGAACGGTTATGCGTCGCCTGTTTAATATGCTGGTCAACAACGTGCGCGAGCACTTTATGATCTATCTTGCGCTCTGGTTGTTGCTGGCCATCATCGATCTCGTCTGGTTATGGTTTTTCTGACGACGCCGGCTCGGGGATCCCGAGTTTGGTGTTCAGTCGGCCACGCGATTTGTTAAAGATTTTATTGCCGTTTTCGCGTCCGGCGCGTAGCTTGCGCTGCTCCTCTTCCGGCAGCTTATGCTCTTCCATACAGGCTTCACTACAGCAGCCGGCAAACTTCTCAGCACAGCTAGGGCACTGAATAAACAGCAGATGGCAGCCGTCATTCAGGCAATTGGTATGAGTGTCGCACGGCGCGCCGCACTGATGACAATGCGCGATGACGTCATCGGAGATCCGCTCGCCCATTCGCTCATCAAAGACAAAGTTTTTGCCAATAAAACGGACCGGCAGCCCCTGCTCACGAGCGCGGCGGGCGTATTCAATAATGCCACCCTCGATATGCCAGACCTTATTAAAACCGTTATGCTTCATCCAGGCGCTGGCTTTTTCACAGCGAATCCCCCCGGTGCAATACATGACAATCTTCTTGTCTTTGTGATCCTGCATCATTTCCACAGCTTTCGGCAGCTGGTCACGGAAGGTATCCGCCGGGATCTCCAGCGCGTTTTCGAAATGGCCCACCTCATATTCATAGTGATTGCGCATATCGATAAACACCGCATCCGGATCGTCGAGCATCGCATTGACATCCGCCGCCTTGAGATAATCCCCTACATCGGAAGCGTCGAAGGAGGGATCGTCGATGCCGTCGGCGACGATGCGGTCGCGTACTTTCAGGCGCAGTACCCAGAAAGATTTCCCATCGTCCTCCAGGGCGACATTGAAACGCAGCCCCGCCAGCGCCGGATCGAAGCCATAGAGAAACTCACGCAGAGCCTCAACGTTGCTTTCCGGCACGCTGATTTGCGCGTTGATGCCTTCCCGGGCCAGGTAGATGCGGCCAAAGACCTTCAGTTGGGTTAACGCAACCCATAACGCATCGCGCGTGGCTTGTGGGTCGACAATGGTGAAATATTTATAGAATGAGATCGTCGTGCGCGGCTCGGTCTCAGCCAGCATTTGCGCCTTTAACGTCTCATTTGAAATGCGGTTGTGTAACACTGGCATGGTGTACCTGCTCGACATAGAAATGAGGAAATAAACGGCGGGCATGATATAGCAAAGCTAGTTAATTTACATCCCTACATTTTACGCTACATTTCTCTCACCCGGCTGCACCCCACTTAACAAAACCGATGCCCGCTCAGCGCCTTTGGCTGGGCGGTAAAAAAATGCGATAATATAAGGCGTTGCTCACTGATACGAGTATGAAATGACTCATTTGCCTAAATTTTCTGCGGCGCTGCTGCATCCGCGCTATTGGCTGCTGTGGCTGGGTATCGGCCTGCTGTGGCTGGTTGTCCAACTGCCCTACCCGCTCATCTACCGTCTGGGGAACGCCATTGGCCGGTTGGCCATGCGCTTTATGAAGCGCCGGGCTAAGATCGCCTATCGCAACCTTGAGCTCTGCTTCCCGGATAAAAGCGAGCAGGAACGCCACCGGATGGTGGTGATGAACTTTGAATCGGTGGGTATGGGACTGATGGAGACCGGAATGGCCTGGTTTTGGCCGCTTTGCCGTGTCGCCCGCTGGACCGATACCATCGGCTTTGAGCATATCCGCGATGTGCAGGCGCAGCAGCGCGGTATTCTGCTGATCGGCATTCATTTCCTGACTCTCGAAATGGGTGCGCGAATGTTCGGTATGAACGAGCCGGGGATTGGGGTCTATCGCCCCAACGACAACCCGGTGATCGACTGGCTGCAGACCTGGGGCCGCTTGCGCTCCAACAAGGATATGATTGACCGTAAGGATCTGAAAGGGATGATCCGGGCACTGAAAAAAGGCGAAGTGGTGTGGTACGCACCGGATCACGATTACGGACCGACCGCCAGCGTCTTTGCCCCGCTGTTTGCGGTCGACCAGGCGGCGACCACCTCCGGCACCTGGATGCTGGCGAAAATGTCCAAAGCCTGCATCGTTCCCTTCGTCCCGCGTCGCAAACCGGACGGTAAAGGTTATGAACTGATTATCCTGCCGCCAGAGTGTTCCCCGCCGCTGGACGACGCGGAAACCACCGCCGCGTGGATGAATAAGATTGTCGAGCAATGCATTATGATGGCCCCGGAACAGTATATGTGGCTCCATCGTCGCTTTAAAACTCGCCCCGAAGGCATGCCCTCCCGCTATTGATCCCCTTTCCCGGCCGCGCATGTGGCCGGGAATGCGCCTCTCGCTCATGCTTTACGCTCTCCTTTAGCTTTAAAAGCTCTCCTCCATTGCGGCATCTATTTCTCAGGCGCATAATTAGCAGGCTCATATTTTCTCTTAATTTGACCTGCCGCGCAGGCCAGTGGAACCCTATGTCGTCTGCTGAAACCCCCATTAACTGGAAACGAAACCTGACTGTGACCTGGCTTGGCTGCTTTTTAACCGGCGCCGCCTTCAGCCTGGTCATGCCCTTTCTGCCACTTTACGTCGAACAGCTTGGCGTCACCGGGCATAGCGCCCTGAACATGTGGTCCGGGCTGGTCTTTAGTATTACCTTTCTTTTCTCCGCCATCGCCTCGCCATTCTGGGGCGGTCTTGCTGACCGCAAGGGGAGAAAAATCATGCTGCTGCGCTCCGCCCTCGGGATGGCCATTGTGATGATGCTGATGGGAATGGCGCAAAATATCTGGCAATTTTTGCTGCTGCGCGCTTTGCTCGGCCTGCTGGGCGGTTTTATTCCTAACGCCAACGCCCTGATTGCAACGCAGATCCCGCGCCATAAAAGCGGCTGGGCGCTAGGGACACTGTCTACCGGCGCGGTAAGCGGCGCCCTGCTCGGCCCGTTGGCTGGCGGATTCCTTGCCGACCACTGGGGACTGCGTACCGTCTTTTTTATGACTGCAGCCGTGCTGTTTATTTGCTTCCTGTTCACACTTTTCTTAATCCGCGAAAATTTTGCCCCGATCGCTAAAAAAGAGATGCTCAGTGCCAGAGAGGTTTTCTCCTCGCTGCAGAACCCCAAACTGGTGCTCAGCTTGTTTGTGACCTCACTGATCATCCAGGTGGCCACCGGCTCCATCGCGCCGATCCTGACGCTTTACGTACGCGATCTCGCGGGTAACGTTAGTAACATCGCCTTTATCAGCGGAATGATCGCCTCGGTGCCGGGGATTGCCGCGCTGATGAGCGCCCCGCGGCTGGGTAAACTTGGAGATCGCATCGGACCGGAAAAAATCCTCATCGTGGCGCTGGTTATCTCGGTGCTGTTGTTGATCCCGATGTCATTTGTTCATACTCCGCTGCAGTTAGGTATCTTGCGTTTCTTGCTCGGCGCTGCGGATGGCGCGCTACTGCCGGCGGTGCAAACTCTGCTGGTGTATAACTCCACCAGTCAGATCTCCGGGCGGATCTTCAGCTATAATCAGTCGTTCCGCGATATTGGCAACGTTACCGGCCCCCTGATCGGCGCGTCGGTTTCCGCGAACTATGGCTTTCGCGCCGTATTCCTGGTCACTGCTGGGGTGGTGCTGTTTAACGCGATCTACTCCACCCTCAGCCTGCGCCGGCCAGCCGCGGATACCTCGCATTCAGTAAATTAACGTGCAGAGGGGCTCTGCCCCTTGACGCCGTGCTAACGGCCTTCTATAGATTGAATCGTGTTCAATTCATATTCTTCTCAGGAGATTCGCTATGCCAAAGGATTCGATGTTTTATGCCACGCTCGAAGAGGCTATTGATGCAGCACGTGAAGAATTTCTCGCCAACAACCCTGACAGCGATGAAGAGAGCGCCAACGTTGAGCAGCTCAACATCCAGAAGTATGTGTTGCAGGATGGCGATATCGCCTGGCAAGCCGAATTTTTTGCTGATGAAGATGAACAAGGCGAATGCCTCCCGATGCTCAGCGGCGAAGCTGCGCAGAGTGTTTTCGACGGGGATTACGATGAGATAGAGCTGCGCCAGGAGTGGCTGGAGGAAAATACGCTACATGAATGGGATGAAGGTGAATTCCAGCTCGAGCCCTCGCTGGACACCGAAGAGGGACAGACGGCAGCCGACGAGTGGGACGAGCGTTAATCAGTTATAAGGGCCGTGGCTGGCGTCCAGCGGCAGCAGAAGCGTATCAAAGACCAGCGAGAACGGCAGGTCCAGAATGGTGAGATAGCGCCATGCCGAATCGCGAACGTCCCACTGCACGCCCGGGTAATATTGATTGCCATGCCCCTGCCCGGGCACTGTCCGGCTAATAATGCTGCCGCAGCCGCTCAGCAGCAGCGCCATGGCAATGATCGATAATATTCGCATCCACAACCTCGTGTTTCAGATAAAAAAATACCGGCATCGCTGCCGGTATTTTCCTTTACGTACGGCTTATTTCGTTTTCAGCGCCAGCGGGTTAAGCGCCAGCTGCTGATAGGCATTGACCCACGAGGAGTATTTCTCCGGCGCGGCCCATACCCGATAGTGCAGACGCGACATCGTTACCGGGTCGCTCAACAGTACCAGTCGACGATCGCGATTCAGCTTATCCGGCGTTTCATTCAGCGCCTGCTCGACATGGCGCTCGCGGGCTATCTCAAGGATATGACCCTGACGGTGACGCGCGGTGGCCATCGCCGTCGCAAGAGCGTTAAACGACGGATTGAATACCGCGTGCATAAAGCCATCGTCCAGTGAACGCTGACGGTTCAGCGTCAGGTACGCATCGGTATCCTTGAGCACCTGCGGCGGCGAATACTCTTCCGGGATCAGGAACAGCTTCCAGCGCTTGGTGCGCAGGCCCACCGTCGCCCGGCTGGAGATCGCCGACACAAACGGCGAGAGGATCAGAGATACAACGATCGGCGCCAGCCAGAACAGGAAGCGCAGATCCAGCCATGCCATCCCGACCGCCCACACCAGGCCCAGCAGCAGCTGCGAGCCGTGACGCATAAAGGCTTCTCCCCACGGCGTGGAGTCATCATCACGCTGCGGCGAATTCCATACCACTTCCCAGCCGAGGAAGGCGCTGACCACGAAGACGGTGTGGAACAGCATGCGAACCGGCGCCAGCAGGACCGAGAACAGGACCTCCAGCAGCAGAGAAAGCGTGACGCGGATAAATCCGCCATACTCTTTCGGCCCTTTACACCACACCAGAATAATACTCAGCAGCTTCGGCAGGAACAGCAACACCATGGTTGAAGCAAACAGCGCGATGGCCAGCTCCGGACGCCACTGCGGCCATACCGGGAACAGCTGACGCGGCTGCAGGAAATACTGCGGCTCAGTCAGGGCATGCACCACCTGCAACGCTGTCGACAGGGCAAGGAACATAAACCACAGCGGCGCCGACAGGTAGGACATCACGCCGGTGAGGAACACCGCCCGGTGAACCGGGTGCATCCCTCTGACGAGGAACAGGCGGAAGTTCATCAGGTTGCCCTGACACCAGCGGCGGTCGCGTTTCAGCTCGTCCAGCAGGTTCGGCGGCAGCTCCTCATAGGAGCCCGGCAGATCGTAGGCAATCCATACCCCCCAGCCGGCACGGCGCATCAGCGCGGCTTCGACGAAGTCATGCGACAGGATCGATCCGGCAAAGTTGCCCTCGCCCGGCAGCGGCGCCAGCGCGCAGTGCTCAATGAACGGCTTCACGCGGATGATAGCGTTGTGTCCCCAGTAGTGGGACTCCCCCAGCTGCCAGAAGTGCAGACCTGCCGTAAACAACGGACCATACACCCGAGTGGCAAACTGCTGGCAACGCGCATACAGCGTGTCCATGCCCGAGGCGCGCGGCGATGACTGAATGATCCCGGCGTTCGGGTTTGCTTCCATCAGGCGCACCAGGCTGCTCAGACACTCTCCGGTCATCACCGAGTCAGCGTCAAGTACCACCATGTAGCTGTACTGGCTGCCCCAGCGGCGGCAGAAATCATCAATGTTGCCGCTCTTACGCTTCACGCGACGACGACGACGACGGTAGAAGATCTGCCCTTCGCCCTGCACTTCGGCAATCAGCTCCATCCACGCCTTTTGCTCAGCAACACAGATATCGGGGTTATAGCTATCGCTGAGGATATAGACGTCGAAGTGCGCGGCGTTGCCGGTGGCTTTCACCGATTCCCAGGTCGCCCGCAGCCCGGCGAAAACGCGGTCAACGTCCTCGTTACAGATCGGCATAATAAGCGCCGTACGGTGCGCCGGGTTCAACGGTTCGTCACCAACCGTCGAGGCGGAAATACTGTACTTATCGCGGCCGATCAACAGCTGCAGGAAGCCCATTAACGCGGTCCAGAAGCCGGCGGAAACCCAGCAGAACAGCACCGCGAAGAGGATTAGAATGCCGCTCTGCAAGACGTATGGCAGCAGCTGCATGAAAGAGATCCACAGGTTCTGTCCCACCATGTCGGCCGGGTTAATCAGCGCCCAGCCCTGATAAGGCAGAATGGTTTTCATATACCAGGTGGCCACCACGGTCTGCGACAGCGTCAGCAGCAGCAGGATATAGCGACGAATGGTGCCGACGGTACGCCATTTTTGCTCACTCTCACGCTCTTCTTGCGTCAGACGGGAGAGATAGCGCGGTGTGACATCGCGCCCGCGCAGACGGTCCCAAAAGCGGCCGACCGGGTTGGTACGCCACGGATCCGGGATCATCGAGGAGCGTTTGGCTTTTGGCATCGCGTGCAGCTGGGTACGGCCTTCATCATCCTTCACCAGCTGATCGCCAGCAAGGGAATCCGGCCAGCTGTGCGCCAGACGCGCCTTGACCGACCCTAGCGGGGCGTCGTCTTCGCGGGCGAAGGTCCGATGTTCGTCATCCAGGGCCTGATGAACGGCCTGCAGGCTGGTGTCCGGCAGCGCCGATTTCTCGGCGTCCGACAGCGGCAATGCGTCAATGTACTTCGTTATCTTATTCATTGGCAGGCAGCTGATAGCTCCAGGTTTCGCTCAACGTGTCATCACCGTTAACCAGTGCGGCGCGCATTTCCGTCGTTTTCTTCGGATCTTTCACCTTCAAACGCAGGATCATTCGCCAGCCTTTGGTTACCGGGTTATAACGCACGGTATTTTCAACGATTTCGGCATTATCGCCGGTGCTCGCCTGCGCGGTGATCGGGGTATCCGCTGGCAGTTTTTTCATATCGGCGCCGGTGAAGTCAACGATGAAGGCAATCGTGCCGTCCGACTGGCGGATCAAATTCGACTGTTTCACGTCGCCGGTAGAGCGGCGGGTCTGCATAACGTAAGCGTTATCCGGCGCATGCAGCTTGTCTTCATCGCGGCTGAAGGTGATGGTGTATTTGAAATTCATCTCCTTGCCCGGCTCCGGCAGCTGATCCGGCGTCCAGTACGTCACGATGTTATCGTTCGTTTCATCGTTAGTCGGGATTTCAACCAGCTCGATTTTCCCTTTACCCCAGTCCCCTTTCGGCGTGATCCAGGCACTCGGACGCAGGTCATAACGATCGTCAAGATCTTCGAAACGTGAGAACTGACGGCCGCGCTGCAGCAGACCGAACCCTTGCGGGTTTTCCATCGCATAGCTGCTGACGGCCAGATGTTTCGGGTTATTCAGCGGACGCCAGATCCACTCGCCGTTGCCGGCCAGGATAGACAGACCATTGGAGTCGTGCAGCGCCGGACGATAGTTGAGCGTCGGAGAAGGCTGATTGGAACCAAACAGGAACATGCTGGTCAACGGCGCCACACCCAATTTGCCTACTTTGTCGCGCAGGTAAACTTTGGACTGGACGTCCACGACGGTGTCGCGTCCCGGCATGATCACGAAGCGATAAGCGCCGGTTGCACGCGGGGAATCCAGCAGCGCATAGATAGTCAGACGCTTGTCAGTGGCTTTAGGACGTTCGATCCAGAACTCACGAAAGCGCGGGAATTCTTCACCGGACGGCAGCGCGGTATCGATAGCCAGGCCACGCGCGGACAGACCGTAAACCTGACCCTGACCCAGCACGCGGAAGTAGCTGGCACCGAGCATGCTGACGATTTCATCGTTCTTATCTTTGCTGTTGATCGGATACAGGACTTTGAAACCGGCGAAACCGAGGTCTTTCACCGTGTCTTTATCGTGCTGAACGTTACCGAAGTTAAAATAGTCTGGGTTATATTTAATTTTTCGCACGCTGGTGGCGGTCACTTCATTGATGGTGACCGGCGTGTCGAAGTACATACCCTGATGGTAAAATTCAAGCTTGAATGGGGTTTTCTGGTTATTCCAGTAAGCTTTATCGTGATTAAACTGAATTTGCTGGTAGTCCGCGTATTTCATATCGAGATCGGAAGAGCG